>Ga0214923_10001867_pt1 | contig 29123 bp, 13 predicted proteins | sample LL1510_MetaG_FD_177993 | JGI IMG/M metagenome (GOLD analysis project Ga0214923, IMG submission 177993) | Freshwater microbial communities from Lake Lanier, Atlanta, Georgia, United States - LL-1510 | ecosystem: Environmental > Aquatic > Freshwater > Lake | place: USA: Georgia | collected...
ACAACCCTAACAACCTAACCTTTGTAGGGGCCACCCAAATCAATCCAGCCGTAGCCTCCTCTATCTTGATTAATGCCGCCAACTTCAATGGGCAAGATCAAATTCGCGCCGGTTGGTTTGATATCAACCCTATCAATCTTAATGGGCTCCTCTTCAACCTACGGTTCGTAGCTAACAACAGCTCTTCCCTCAACTTTGATTTGGTAACTCCAGGAAACTGCGAATTAGCAGATGCCAATGCAGACCCCATCACTGGCGTGACCTTCAACAGTGGCTCCGTAACAGCACAAAACAGTCCTCGGGTTACCATTAATGAATCCATCTGCGAAGGCCGAACCTTTACCTTCGGTTCTCAGACCATCTCAACAGCGGGAACCTATACCCGGAGAATTACCTTGGGGAACGGTTGTGATTCGGTCATTACCTTGAACTTAAATGTAAAACCCCGCGCAGTTACTAATTTAACTCGTACCATCCAATACGGAAGTGCCTTCTCCCTATGCGGTCAAACGTTTGCCACATCGGGTAATTACCAAGTCGTTTGCGGTCTGGCCTCCAATGGTTGCGACTCGATTGTCAACTTAACCTTGGTTGTATCTGATCCTATAATCACATCAGTCGCTAATACTTCTGGCTGCATCGGGGATACTATTTCAGTGCCCGTAACCGTAAGTGGACTTAACGGTGTAGGTGCTATTTCACTTGCTTTGAATTACAATGCTTCAAACTTGACTTATATCGGCTTTGAAAACGTTCATTCGAGCATCAACACCTCCAACCTTTTGATTAATTCTGGTGTCTTCGGCGGTCAATCCCAAATTCGTCTCTCTTGGTTTAACGCGATCCCTGTTAGTCTGGGTAGCGGAACCTCCAATTTGGTTTCGCATAAATTTATTGTTACCGGAAATTCCAACCTGACTTGGGATTTGGCAACCGTTGGTAATTGTGAGTATGCTGACGCTAATGCCAATGTTCTAACAGGTGTTGTCTTTAATAACGGCCAGGTTACGGCGAACCCAATTCCTGTTACCAACCTGACCCAGACCATTCCCTACGGAACCACCTATGCCTTCTGCGGCCAAACCTTGGCAACGTCCGGAAACTATTCTTGTACCCTCACCGCAGCAACCGGTTGTGATTCCATTGTTAATCTTCAACTGACGGTTTCTCTACCTCCTCCGGTCATCACAACCGTTGGCCAAGTCAACGGTTGTATTGGCGATACCATTAGCGTACCCGTCACCTTGCAAAATACCGTCGGCATTTCGGCTCTTTCGTTAGCCATTAATTACAATCCTGCGAACTTGACCTTCGTAGATGCCTCCAATGCCCTACCTGCCCTGAGTGCGGCCCTTCTTGTGAATGCCGGCACCTTCAGTGGGCAGAATCAAATCCGAGCCGCTTGGTTCGACCTGAATCCTTCGGTCCTCAACGGTCTCCTCTTCAATCTGCGCTTTGTTGTAACCGGCTCGTCGAATCTTGACTTTGACCTAGCGACCGTCGGCAACTGCGAATACAACAACGTAAATGCTGATATCATTCCGAACACCCAATTCGTCAACGGTGGTGTCAATGCGTTGCAAAACAGTTCCAGTGTAGCCACTCGGAATCTGCCCTTCGGCGGTTCCTTCACAGCTTGTGGTCAAACCTTCAACACCGCCGGAACTTATACCTTGAATTGCACAGCCGCTAACGGTTGTGATTCGATTGTGACCCTTACCTTGGTCAGTGTGAGTACCGAAGTCACCGTAGGATCCGCAACCGCTGCATGTCCTGGGGATGTCGTGACGGTACCCATTACCGTTAACAATGTCGCCAACCTCGCGGCTATTTCCATGGCCTTGAACTACAACCCTCAAGCCGTCTCCTATGTGAACTTCAGCGGAGTTCACCCCTCCATTGCCGCTAATTTCTTGATCAACAATGTAAATGGTCAAGTACGCGTTGCTTGGTTTGACCTCAATCCCGTCAATTTCAGCGCCAATACCACCCTCTTTAACCTCGTCTTCAACGTCCAAAACCCTTCAGCTCTTGGATGGAACTTGGCGACCCCCGGCGATTGCGAATTGGGTAATCTCAACGGCGACATCATTCCAACAACGTTCAACAACGGGAACATCAACCTCAACGGAGTTCGTTCCGTCATCACCGCCTCTGGCTCACCAGCCCTCTGTACCGGTGATCAGGTAACACTGAACGGACCACAAGCCAGTGGCGTAACCTACCAATGGAACTTGAATGGTACGCCCATTAACGGTGCTACCAATGCTTCGTACACCGCATCAACCGCTGGTACCTATACCCTCACCGTTAACAGCGGATTGAATTGCGTATCGGTATCCAATGCAGTGATTGTCACGGTTCGCACAAGGCCTTCGGCTTCGATTTCCGCAACCGGTCTCAGCGGGGGCAACGTCTCCGTTTGCCAAGGAAGTTCAGTCAATCTTCAGGCCAATACCGGTTCAGGTTTCACCTACCAATGGCGCCTCAACGGCAACAACATCCCAGGAGCTAACGCCGCAACCTATGCCGCTTCGACGGCCGGTGCTTACACCGTTGTTGTTACCAATTCCACCGAAGGCAACGGATGCTCGGCCACTTCAACGGCCGTGAACCTCATCACACGACCACTGCCAGCACCAACAATCCTTAACCAAAGCATCGCTTATGGCGCATCCTTCAGCGTTTGCGGTCAAAGCTTCAATACCTCAGGGACCTACAACGTGACTTGCGTAGCCGCGAATGGTTGCGACTCTGTTGTTATTCTTAACCTTAACGTAAGACCTGGCGTTACCATTGGCTCGGCAACCGCCTGCCAAAACGACACCGTATCCGTCCCTGTTCAAATACTAAGTGCCAACGGACTTGGAGCCATCTCGCTTAGCATTAACTACAACCCTAACAACCTAACCTTTGTAGGGGCCACCCAAATCAATCCAGCCGTAGCCTCCTCTATCTTGATTAATGCCGCCAACTTCAATGGGCAAGATCAAATTCGCGCCGGTTGGTTTGATATCAATCCCATTAATCTCAATGGGCTCCTCTTCAACCTACGGTTCGTAGCTAACAACAGCTCTTCCCTCAACTTTGATTTGGTAACTCCAGGAAACTGCGAATTAGCAGATGCCAATGCAGACCCCATCACTGGCGTGACCTTCAACAGTGGCTCCGTAACGACACGCACTCGTCCTACGACCATCATAAACGAGAGCATTTGCCTAGGGCAAAGCTTTAGCTTCGGATCTCAGACCCTTACGTCCGCCGGTACCTACACCCGTACCCTAACTGCAGGGAATGGATGCGATTCCATCATTACACTTAACTTGACAACCACCATTTGTCAGGTACAAACAAGCATAGGAAATGCAACGGGTTGCGTCGGAGATACCGTTTACGTACCAGTAACGATCCAAAATGGCCTAGGTATTGCTTCTATTTCAATGGCAATTGGCTACGACCCAACTAAATTGGCTTGCATCAGCGCTGCAAGTAACATTAACTCTACAATAGCTGCCGGCCTGCTTACCAACTGCGGGGTCTTTAACGGAAATTCACAATTTCGCGCAGCGTGGTTCGATCTAAACCCAGCTAACCTACACGGTACACTCTTCCGTATTGGGTTCGTAATACTCGCTCCAGGTAACCACCCGCTTACTTGGGATCTTACAACTCCTGGCAACTGCGAATACACCGATGCACAGGCTGACATTATTCCTAATACAAACTGGTTGGATGGTTCCATTGGACTAGGTAGCAATTGCTGCAGCGTATTTGCATCAATCACCCCTTCAGGAAGTCTGACCATTTGTCAAGGATCAACGGTTACGCTTCAAGCCAATACTGGGACCAATTATACCTACCAATGGAGACTCAATGGAGCAATCATATCGGGCGCAACCAACCCATCTTATGTTGCAAGCACAGCGGGGGCTTACACCGTCACCCTAACTGATAACACCAATTGCTCCTTTACATCAGCACCTGCCAACGTCTTTGTAAACCCACTCCCAAGCTTATCCATTAGCGCAGTTGGAAACACCACTGTTTGCCAAGGTAGTAGTGTTAGTCTTAATTCAACAACAGGGGCTGTAAACCCTAGCTATCAATGGAACCTGAATGGAACTGGCATTTTGGGAGCCACAAGTTCAACTTTTAACGCTGCAACGTCCGGAACTTATTCCTTAACAATTACCGACGCAAACGGATGCAGGGCAACATCGAATAATATAACCGTAACAATTCGTGAATTACCTATCGCGACCATTACAGGTAATTCCGCAATTTGTCAAGGTGGCAATACTGTCTTGAGCGTTAACACCGGTACAGGTAGGACCTACCAATGGAAAAGAAATAATGTTAATATCATTGGAGCTACGACCGCTAATTATACAGTCATTACCGCAGGAACCTACACGGTGAACGTAACGAGCAATGGATGTACTGCAACTTCCAATGCAATCACCGTGACCGTCAATAATCTGCCAACGGTCACAGTATCTACGGTAGGACCAACCACCTTCTGCCCCGGTGGTTCCGTGACACTTAACGCAAACACGGATCCTTCTAATTCAATTCAGTGGCGCAAAAACGGTAACAATATTATCGGTGCAACAAGTGCCTCCTTCACCGCTACGGATTCCGGAAACTACACAGCACGTGTAACCAACCCTGCTGGCTGTTCGGTCACCTCAACCTCTACTTTAGTAAGCTTAAGATCTACAGCAAGTTCTACTGTAAACGCTTTCATTTGTCAAGGTCAATCCTACAATTTTGGCAATCAAGCGCTAACATCTGCAGGAACTTACACACAAACCCTCCCCGCGAATAACGGTTGTGACTCCGTGATTACGCTAAACCTTCAAGTAAGGCCAAATTCAAGCCACGCCATCAGTGCCTCCATATGCCAAGGTCAGACTTACATTTTCGGAACACAAAGTTTAACGACTTCAGGAACCTACACACGAAACATCCCTTCTACTAATGGATGCGACTCGATCATTACCCTTGAACTTCAGGTTAAACCCAATTCCTCTTCGAGCATTCAGGCATCCATATGCCAAGGACGTACGTACGCTTTTGGTAACCAAATTCTAACAGCAGCTGGGACGTACACACGAACAATTATGGCAAACAATGGTTGTGATTCAATCATAACCCTTCTGTTGCAAGTTAGACCAAATGCTACAACAGCCCTTAGCGCATCGATTTGTCAAGGCCAAACCTATACTTTCGGTAGTCAAAACCTAACGACAGCGGGTACTTATACCCAAATCTTGACTTCCTCCAATGGGTGTGATTCGACGGTCACTTTGACACTATCGGTAACACCGAATATTAACAATCTCAGCATCCAAGCGAACGGTGCCACGACCTATTGCGAGGGCTCTAGCGTGACCCTGACCGCAACGGCCAGTGGGAACATCGCAGGGGTATCTTACCAATGGAACCTCAACGGTGCAGCCATTGCAGGTGCGACTAGTAACAACTTGGTTGTTACCAACGCATCCGGTGCTTATACAGTAACAGCTACCAACAGTTTCGGTTGTTCTTTAACTTCCCCCGCAACTCAGGTCACCATTACCTCGGCCCCACAGGCTTCGATCACAGCTTCTGGTAACACCAACTTCTGCCAAGGTTCCTCCGTAACCCTCCATGCCAATAGCGGATCTGGTCTAACTTACCAATGGAGAAACAACGGGGTTAACATAACAGGTGCTACTAATAGCTCACTCGTAGTAAGCAATGGAGGAACCTACACCGTTGCGGTAAGTAGCAATGGTTGTGTCAATGTTTCATCATCCATCGTTGTTACAGTAAATCCTTCGATACTCAATAACACCACGGCAAGCATTTGCCAAGGTGACCGCTTCGTGTTTGGAAACCAATCACTGACAGCCGCCGGTGTTTATAGCTCAACCTTTACCTCCGTAAGTGGCTGTGATTCCGTCGTCAACCTTGTTTTGTCGGTCAACCCTCCGACGGTGATTCCAACATCGGTTCAAATTTGTCCAGGTGGAAGTTACACCTTCTTCGGTTCAACATTGAACACGGCCGGTCAATACACGTACACCGATACCCTCGGTACCTGCGATACAACCTACGTGCTGAACTTGACACTACGTCCACGACCTTCTACACCAAGCTTAACATCGAATTTGACTTCGAACTGCATCGGAAATAACATCACCTTGGTGGCTTCACCCGTAAGTTCATTCCTAACTTATTTCTGGTACCGGGATGGTGTCCTCCTGACAGCCAATGGAATCAGTGGTAGCCCTGGAACAACATTCCAAGCCACGGTTGCAGGGGTCTACACCGTAAGAACACGAAACAATCAAGGATGCTTATCAGAAGCTTCCACGGGACGTACACTCCAGTTCTTTGCTCCAGCCACCATTAGTCAACAACCACAAAATCAAAGCATCGCTTACAATGGAAATGCTTCCTTCACGGTTGCTACCAATGGCGGAACTGGTTTCACCTATCAATGGCAAATCAAAACAACTGGAAACAACAACTGGGTGAACCTTACATCGGCAGTCGGAGCGACCAGCGGTTCTGGATATTCTTCCCCAACGCTTACACTCAACGGTGTATCTTCCAGCATGAATGGTTCCTTGGTTCGTGTTCGGGTGACAGGCACGTCTGGTTGTTTGGAAAACCTAGTTTCTGACTCCGCCCTTCTTTCCGTTAGCAGTCCGAACCCCATTGCCGTCACTCTTGGTAACGATAACTTCTGCGCAGGAAGTACGGCAACCATTCGAATTCCTGTCACGGTGAACAATTTTAACCAAATCGGTCTCTTTGACTTGAATTTTAGCCACGGTGCCTCCACAACATTTGCGGGTATCGAATCGGTGAACGGTAACTTGGGTGGCATTGCAGCCACCACCCTTTCGGGGACATCCGTTAATGTTAGTTGGTTCGGCATCAACCCGTTGAATTTGAACAATGGCACTACCCTGTTCACCTTGAAATTCAATGCCACCCAAGCTGATACCGTCCGTTTGAATAACAATTCAGTCTTTAACGACCAATTCCAGGGCGTTGTTCCATTCAATGTAAACAGTCTAGGTATTGTCACGGTCAACCAACCATCCGTTGTTAGTATTTCTCCCTCCTTGGGCGGATCAGTTTGCCTTAGAAGTGGACAAAATATCGCCCTTACAGGTAACCCAGCGGGTGGCACATTCAGCGGTACGGGCATTTCGGGTAACACCTTTGTAACCGCCGGATTGGCAGCTGGTTTCTACCCCATTACCTATACCTATGTCAACGCCAATGGATGTACATCAACGGCTCAAACAACCTTGGTCATTCGTCCTGCGGTTACAGCGACCGCAAGCCCTGTCTCGAGCGTAATATGTTCCGGTCAGTCCGTAACACTAAGTGCAAATACCGGAACTGGATTGACCTATCAATGGAATTTGAATGGCAATCCAATCAATGGTGCAACCCAAAGCAGCTATACAGCAACCGCGGGTGGTACATACACGGTTGAAGTGAGCAGCGGAGGTTGTTCGACTGTTTCAAATACAGCGACCGTTACAGTGGATGTTCCGCCAAGCCTTACCATTAGCGGGAACCTCACCATATGCCGTGGTTCCTCAACGACCCTCACCGTTAGCGGCGCAGACACCTACCTCTGGACCCCTAACATTGGTCTGAGTGCAGCCAACGTGGCCAATCCAACCGTCAACCCCAACGCCACCCAGACGTATACCATTTACGGATATCGCAACGGATCCAATTGCGTGAGTGTTCAAACCGTTACAGTGACCGTCAATAATCCTCCTGTTATCGATGCGGGCAACAATGTCAATGTTTGTGGAATAGGAACGGTTACATTAACACCCTCTTTCCTTGCGAATCACACGTACGCATGGACTGGGCCTTCAGGATTCACTTCCAGTAGCATCAACCCATCGGTAACACCGACAGGTACATCGACCTACTACCTAACGGTCACCAACAACAGCACGGGCTGTCAGAGCACCGACTCCGTTCGAGTCTATGTCCCAAGGGTGACCGCTGGTCCAGACATGAGTGTATGTGCTGGGGTTCCAACCACCCTTTCAGGTCGACTGTTGGAGTTTGCAGATCCTAATGAAGTGGCCGAACTCCAGTGGTTTGAAATGGGCAACAGTACACCTTTAGCAACCACAGTCGGCACAGCCAACTCGGTGGCCACGACTTCCGTCACCGCCACCACAAGCGGATCCTATATCTTGGCTATCGCAATTGACAACGGCAATTGCTTCCTTTACGATACCGTTCAAATTACCGTCGCTTCAACTCCGGTGGTATCCATTAATGGCAACAGCACCATTAGCACGGCACCGTCATCAACCATTCCGCTGAGTGCTAGTGTGACTGGTGCAAGCAGCAGCCGCACAGTCTTGTGGAGTATTCTTGGAACGACGGGTCAAGGAACAGGCTCTTTGAGTTCAACCAACTCACTGAACCCTGTCTATACGGCACCTGCTGTGACAAGCCTCGCCTCGATTCAATTAGCCATTCAAGTCACCAACCCGAACGGATGTAGCAACAGCGACACCGTCACGGTCAACATCGATCCGGCTCTCCAAGGCAAAACCCTCAGCGGTACACTTCGCTACGATAACGCGACCACAAGTCCCGTTAACGATGCCCGTATTCGTTTGGTAGACGCCCAAAACCAGGTGACAACAGCCGAAGTCAACAGCCAGGGCGGCTACTTCTTCCCCAACCTACCAGATGGCACCTATTCAGTGAGCATTGATACGATTCGTAAAGCCGCAGGGGGTATCACTTCGGCCGACGTAACCATGATCAACAATTACCGTTTGAACAGGGCAGCATCTCCTTTGGCATCAGGCACTGCTTCAGCCAATTTGCGACTACGTGCTGCCGATGTCTCTACCAGCGATGGATTAACTGCGTCCGGTGGCATTGATTCTATCACCATTCAAGACGCCCAAGCCGCACAACGCAAAGCAGGTAGCCTAAGTACCAATAATTTCAGCTTTGAAATGGCCTCGCCGCAACGTATTTGGGCGGTGCCTGCCAATGCCTCATCGGTCGTCATCAATGGAAGCGACGTGAACCTTGACCTCACCGCCATCAGCTACGGTGATGTAAACGGATCGTTCTCCCCTGTTCTTCGTTTGAATTCAACCCTATCAGCCGACAACGACGGAGTTGTATCGACCGAAGCGGGTGTTAAAATGAACTACCCCATCCGTTCGGGCCAGACCATGGAGCTCGCCTCTTGGCAAATGACCTTCCAAGTGCGGGATGGCTACCGCGTAGAGAAGGCACAAATGAATGGTGATGCCAGCCCTGTCCTTGTCAACCAACTAGGCAACAAAGTCACCATGATCTGGTTTGCAGAGAGCGGAGTACCCGTTAAGGTTGAAAACAACGACCACATCGTTCAGATAGGTTTTGCTAAAGAAGATGCCGGAGTTTGGAAGGATCCAATTGTGGATCCAACCTTCACCGAGGTCGAATTCAACGATGCATTCGCCGTCACTTACGTACAACCTCGAATTCAATTACCGCGCCTGATCAATTCCAAAGGGTTGGATGCAAACTTGTACCCCAACCCTGCCTCCAAAGGCGATGGTATCCGGGTCGTTATCCATTCGTCTTGGAACGGTGAAGCGGAGATTCAAATCCGGGATGCCGTCGGACGCCTAGTTAACAACGAGTCCTTAACACTGCATCCTATGATTAGCCAAGGACAACCCTTTGAATGGTCGATGGGAACCTACAGCCCCGGCACCTACACCTGCCAAATAAGGGTGAAGACAACCAACGGTGAGATCTTGAACCGAACTCTGCCCTTCGTAATTAAAAATTAATATTTAACCCCTATGTTTGTTTAACTATCCGATGCTATGAAAAAAATCATCTTCTATTTGCTGGCAATGGTCCTATTTACGGTACAAGGACTTGCCCAAGGTACCTTAACAGTACCTACGCAGACCTACGGTACTGGCTCCATTTCGGTACCCATCACGGCCTCAGGTTTTAATGACGTGGGGGGGTTCTCATTAAAATTCACAGTTAATTCTGCTAGTTCTGTGAGCACCGTAGGCTTGGATACCAATGGTACCGTGCTATCAGGAAGTGGCCGAAATGCTGATTTATCGATCAGTGTGAGTGGAAACACCGTTACGGTTAATTACACCGACCTATCGGTAGGTACTGGATTCAATTTAAACGGTTCCGTTCCGCTGGTCAAATTGGCCTTGAATTTCACCGGTACACCTTCTGCGGTGATCTGGGATGCCGATCCAAATGCCACCTCCTTTAGCGATGCACAGGGTAACACCTTGCCCATTAGCACCTTTAACAACGGCATCATCAACGTATCTGGATCAGGAGCCTCTTTTACCTCGCTATGTACCGCCGTAAGCGGATGCGAAAACGCCTCTGCCACTTTTTCATTGACCCCAACGGCTGCTACGGGCTACCAATGGCAGATTAGCTCGGATACCCTTGGAACTTCCTTTGTGAACATTTCGGGCGCTACAGCTAGTAGTTACACAAGAAACGGTTTGAGCCTTAGCGACGACCGCAAATACATTCAGTGCCTTGTAACCGGGTCGAGTGGAACCATTCTGAGCTGTGCAAGGAGATTGAATGTCTTGGAAAACCAATTCCGTACCGTAACCCTATCCAACAATGCAACTTCCAATGCGGTTTGCCGTGGAGGTTCGGTCACCTTCAGTGCGGCATTGAACAGCCCCGCAGTTAACCCTGTTTATACTTGGACCGTTAACGGTACAGTTGACAACAGCACCACGGGAAGCACGCTTACCCTGAGCCCAACGACCAACCCAACCGTGGTGTCGGTATCCCTCAGTTCATCCTCGGGTTGCTTGGCTAATGCCCAAGGGTCGACCTTGAGCAACTCTATAACTGTTAATAACAACCCGTCCAATTTCATCGTGAATGGCGGCGGAGGTTATTGTTCCGGTGGAAACGGGGTCAACATCACTTTATCCGGTTCAGAAACCGGGGTAACCTATACCTTGCTTAGGGGTGGGGTTTCTACCGGTACCACCACAACAGGTACTGGTTCTGGTTTGACTTTTCCAAATATTACAACCATCGGAACCTATACTATTTCTGCAAGCAATGCGAGCGGATGTTCCGCCACCATGGGTAGTAGTGCCAACGTGAGTATCAACGCCAATCCTAGCATTACTGCAACGACCTCCCTAAACACTATTTACCTAGGTGGAGGTACAGCTAACTTGGGCGTCACAACCAGCAATGCAGGTTTGACCTATTCTTGGTCTGTATCAGGGGGTAACAATGGACAATTGTCCTCCACCAACACAGCTTCGCCGGTTTTCACACCAGCATCTGCAGGAAATTATACGTTTACACTCACTGCAACGAATGCTTCAAATTGCCAAGCCACTTCCACAGTAAACATTACTGTCAATGCGGCCCCCACTATCACCATCAATCCCGTATCCGTTTGTCAGGGTAGCACCTTTGACCTCAGCACGGTGGTAAGCGTGACAGGAGCAAGCGGCGGAACGGGCGTTTGGTCCGGAACAGGCGTTTCGGGTTCCAACTTCGTAACAACAGGACTTGCGGTTGGAACTTATTCCTTGACTTATACCTATACCCTCCAATCGGTTGATTATACCGGAACTGTGAATGCAGTGGTTAAGGCCAATGCTGCTGCGAATATCTCTGCAGCAATTTGCCAGGGAACATCGTACACGTTTGGTAGCCAAACCTTGACTGCAGCCAATACCTATACCCGCACCATTGCATCAGCCAACGGTTGCGATTCTGTAATTACGCTGACCCTATCGGTGAATCCACTTCCAACAACGGCCATTGCTGCCAGAACAACGTCCCTCTTTTTGGGTGATACGGCCAGCCTTTTTGGATCAGCTGGGATGGCAAGTTATGCTTGGACGATTACCGCAGGTCCTTCAACCTCGGCAGGGCAATTGAGTAGCACCACCGTACAGAACCCCTTGTTTACGCCCAGCAGTGCAGGCACCTACACATTTCAATACACAGGTACAGCCGCTTCCACCTGTCAAAACACTTCAGGTACTGTAAATATCGTCGTTTCGACCTTATCGGTAAACGCAGGACTGGATTTCTCTACTTGTGAGAGCGGCAACAACAGCAACAGTGTAAGTCTAAGCGGAAGTCCGTCGGGTGGAACGTGGAGTGGAACCGGTGTTTCTGGATCTACCTTTAATCCTGTTGGTCTTGGAGCAGGAACCTATGTATTGACCTATTCAGTTACCATCGGTAGCGTTACCACCACCGACCAGGTGAACGCCATAGTGAAGCCAACCTTTACATCCTCTTACAGCGCAACGATTTGCCAAGGGGATTCCATCGCTTTCGGACTAGAATTCAAAAATGCAGCAGGAACCTACACAAGGACCGTTTCTGCAGCCAATGGTTGCGATTCAACGATTACACTCAATCTCAGCGTAACGACTGTAACCGCTACCGCATCGGCTACTGGCAATACCACCGTTTGTCAGGGTAATGCCGTGACACTTAATGCCAATACCGGAACCGGTTTAACCTACCAATGGAAAAGAAACGGTACCGATATCAACGGAGCAACCAACGCGACCCTGAGCGCCACTGCCAGTGGTTCCTATACCGTAGCCGTTACCGGATCCGGTTGCACCGCCGTTTCAAATACTATTTCAGTAACAATTAATAGCAATCCGACCGTTTCGGTTAACACCAACCCAGGAAACAGCATCACCCTTGGAAACACCGTGACACTGAACGCAACTGCCGGACTTTCATCCTATTCATGGAACCCCTCAACGAACCTGAGCAATGCCACGTCTGCATCCCCTGTCTTTACACCTTCTACCGATGGTTCATTCACCTACACAGTGACCGGCACCGATGCCAATGGTTGTTCGGGTTCAGCTAGTGTTACCATCACCGTAACCTTGGGCACCCCTACCTGGTCAGGAACCGGAAACTGGTCATCCAGCGGAAACTGGTCTACGAATGCCGTACCAAATGCTGGCGCCGATGTTATCATTTCTTCTGGGACCGTAACCGTCAGCGACGATCGTTCGGTGGGTAATATCACTATCAACAGCGGAGCCACCGTCAACATTTCAACCAATCAATCTCTGGATGTTAGCGGAGCCATCAACAACAGCGGTACCCTCAGCGTGGCCCATCAGGGCGCCTTGGTTCAGGGAACGGGTTCAACCATCACAGGAAACGGCACCTATCGCCTGATTCGCAGCACCGGAAATAGCAACGATACCATCTACAATTACATGAGCTCACCGGTGGAAGGGGCTACGATTGGTATGCTGGGTGCCACCGACACCCGCAACCACTATACCTACAATGCCTCCACAGGCTGGGTACGTGTCAATACGAGCACGACCATGGGCAATGGTATCGGTTATTCCTCCACCGGAACCCCTAACGGTGAAGTGACCTTCACCGCCAATGCCAACGGAAACAAGTTCAACAACGGGGCCGTCAATACCAGCATCAGTGGTGCTCAAGGCATTCCTGCCGGGGCCACCGATTCCACCAAAGGATGGAACCTTGTTGGTAATCCCTATCCTTCGGCCATTTCAGCCGGGACCTTCTTGAACGACAACCCCAACCTCTTCCAACAAGTTTGGTTCTGGAGCCAAGTGAGAGGTTCCGCATTTTTTGGACCAATCAATGGTGACTATGCCTCCTGGAATACAACGGGCGGTGTAGCTGGCTCGCAGGGCGGTGGAATCCCCAATGGATTAATCAGCCCAGCCCAAGGTTTCTTCGTAAAGGTTCCAGCGGCCAATTCCAGTCTCAACACCGTGGCCTTTAACAACGCTCAACGGAGTACCTCCGATGCCACCGTTTTCCGCAGCACCCCCGGTGAAAAATTCTGGGTTAACTTGGAGGGGCCCGCCAATACCTTCAACCAGGTTTTGCTTGCCCATAGTTCAGCTGCCACAACTGGATACGATGCCGACCAAGACGGCGTGAAGGCCAAGGGCAATCCAAGCCTTTCCTTCTATTCCCTTTTGAATAACCAAGCCTATTGCATTCAGGCACAGGGTAGCAGAACCCAAGCCATTGAGAAATTTAATCTTGGCTACGACGCCGCCTTCACCGGTTTGCATACCATTCGTTTGGCCCAAACCCAAGGCGTGGATCCACTCCTGGACATCATGCTTCTCGACAACCAAACCGGTCAACGTCACAATCTGCGACAAGCGGCTTACACCTTTGCCAACAATCAAGCAGGCGTATTTACCAACCGTTTCGAATTTTGGACTGGATATGGCCTCGCTGCTTCGGTACGTGAGACAAATTTCAATAAATTGTACGTCATTCCTAGCAACGGAAGCCTGCAGCTGAAGGGCCTCGAGTCCAACGAAGAAGTAAGGGCCATGGACCTGGTGGACCTCACCGGAAAAACCATTGGAAAAGTCAAGGGCGAAATCGGACAATCTGAATTTGCATTGCCCAGCAATCTTAGCAAGGGCGTATATTTCGCAAGGATTCAAACCAACTTGCGCAACGAGACCCTACGTTTTGTCAATCCTTAATCCTACCAAGTCTACAGCCATGAAAACGACTCTTTCCTTTTGCCTTACCATAATCTGCGTACTGATTGCAGGTTCTCTTATGGCCCAGGCCCCTACCCCGGTTCCTCCTCCTCCGCCCCCACCAGCAGCTTCTGTACCTATCGACGGTGGGTTAAGCATTTTGGCTGCTGCGGCCCTTGGGTTGGGACTCAAAAAGGCTTCCAAGAAAAACAACGAGGAATCCAATAACGAGGAAGAAACCGTCTAAAACTCACAATCAGACGGACGAATTTTTCCGCCAAATCCCTAAACACCCCTTCAAGGCAACTTGAAGGGGTGTTTTCGTTTAGAGCCTAGGTAGGACAAAACGATGCCAACCCTATTAAAACCACATCAAATAAAATTAAAAAGAAACCCTGCCCCAGGGCACTAGGTCAACTCAAACGGCTGGAAACGGTTCCCAGGTGGAATCGGCAAGGTACCGAAAGGTTCCTAAATGCTCCAAAGGCTTGGAACGCTCCCCCCATTGACGGGGACCCACCAAGGAGAGAAATTTGCGACCGTTATCCCGGTTATAGAGGTGGTAGATTTGGCCCACAACCGGAGTGAAATTCACATCGGCTTCAAAAATTTGGGCAGATAGTCGTAGCCGTTCCTCGATGCGTCGAGCTTCTTCCATGAGAGCCTCCGCTTGACGTTTGAGCATGGCCATCTGTTGTTGGGCCTGGTTCTGAGCACTTTGGAGTGCCACCGCCTTGATTTTACCCCGATCCTCGGGTCGAATCATGGCCGACCCAACATGCATGGGTACCTCGGATAGACCCCATCGAACCGAATTCGAATCATGGGGGTCGGAAGTGGCTGAGGGATCGGATTCGTTAAGGGACATAAACAAGAAGGGTCATGAACAAGAAAGGTGCGATAAAATCGAAAGGAGGAATCAAAAACTAATTAGAAAACAAGTTTGGGGCAAGAGGGTTTAGAATTTTGAAAGTTTTATTGTAATTTTGCGGTTTGCATATTTTCTGGTTTTTGCCCACCGCAGGGACCAAGACCCCAAGCAGCTTCCACCTTCAGTCCAACCCGCCACCCCTAACCCCCCACGACCCGGCCTATGTCGATGCGTCAACTCAAGATAACCAAGTCCATCACCAACAGGGAAAGCCAATCCCTTGAGAAATACTTGCAGGAGATTGGTAAAGTTGACCTAATTACCCCGGATGAAGAGGTGGTGCTTGCCAAAAAAATCAGGGAGGGCGATCAAGTCGCCCTTGAAAAGTTGACCAAAGCCAACCTTCGCTTTGTTGTTTCGGTGGCCAAACAGTACCAAAACCAAGGGCTGACCTTGAGCGATTTGATTAACGAGGGAAACCTCGGCCTTATCAAAGCCGCCAAACGTTTTGACGAAACCCGTGGTTTTAAATTTATTTCCTACGCCGTATGGTGGATTCGTCAATCCATCCTTTCTGCTTTAGCCGAACACTCCCGGATCGTTCGCTTGCCCCTTAACCGTGTTGGTTCGCTTAATAAAATTTCCAAAGCGTTTTCGCAATTGGAACAGAAATACGAGCGGGATCCTTCGGTTGCCGAGTTGGCCAATCTCTTGAATGTATCGACGGACGAAGTTGAGAATACAATGAACATCAGTGGGCGTCATATCTCCATGGATGCACCCTTTATTCAAGGCGAAGAGAACACCTTGTTGGATGTCCTCATTAACGAGGATGCCCCCAAATCGGATGGTCTATTGATGCAAGAATCCTTGGCCAACGAAATCGAACGCTCCCTGGCCACCTTGACCGAAAGGCAAAAAGAGGTTATCAAACTGTATTTTGGAATTGGTATTGACCACTCCATGTCGTTGGAGGATATAGGAGAGCGATTTGACCTGACCCGCGAACGGGTTCGTCAAATCAAAGACAAAGCCTTGAAGCGCTTGAGACATACATCGCGCTCCAAAATGCTCAAGAGTTACCTGGGATAATCAGCCCCCTCAACGGGGTTTCACCTTGGCGCGATCCCATGCCGCCTGCATGGCTTCCATAGACATCTCTGTGATGCTGATTCCTTGTTCGGCCGCTTCCTTTTCGATCGTCTCAAAACGTCGTATGAATTTTCGATTGGCCGCTTCCAAGGCATTTTCTGCGGGTATACCGGCGAATCGGGCTGCGTTCACCAAAGAGAACATCAGATCACCCCATTCTTCCGCTCTTTGTTCGGGATTTTCGGCGGCCAAGATTTCGTCTAATTCCTCCCTGACCTTGCCCAAGACATCCTCCATGTTGGGGAAATCAAAGCCAATGCCAGCGGCTTTCTCTTGAACACGCATGGCTTTGACCAAGGCGGGCAAGGAACGAGGTACCCCTTCGAGGACCGAACGACGGCCCTCCTGCAACTTAATCTTCTCCCAATTGGCTTTGACCTGCTCAGGGGTATCGGCTTGAACATCCGAATACAAATGAGGGTGCCTTCGTATGAGCTTGGCACACATCGCATTCAGGGATTCGCTAAGCTCCAGGCTGCCGTCCTCTTGGCCTAATTTGGCATAGAACAAGAGATGCAAAAACAGATCCCCCATCTCACCGGATACCCCGGCCCAGTCTCGTTCTGCGATGGCATCGGATAATTCATAGACCTCTTCAATGGTCAGCGATCGCAGGGACTCAAAGGTTTGCTTGCGGTCCCAGGGACAATGTTCCCGGAGTTGATCCATGATGCGTCGCAGCCGCTCGAAGGCAGCCAATGCAGGGTCGTTCGAAGGGTATGGAGCTCCCGCAGCAGGGGGGGTTAAAGGCAGAACCTGGGGCATGGCGAAAAGGATACGAGAAGACGGAGATGAGAAAGGATGAGGAGCTCTATGAGGAGGATGGGGACGTGTGTAGAATACCAAAAATACGGCACGGGTGCAGCGGGTCCTTGCCTAAATTTGCAGTTGTTATGGAAACCTTGCTACCCGTTTTTGTTTTGACATTGGTCTTTATGAGCCTTGGCTTTGCTGGGCTGGCCATTCGCATGTTTTTTATCAAAAAAGGGGAATTCCGGGGTACCTGTTCCTCCCACAATCCTTTGCTAAGAAAACGCGGCGTGGATTGTGCCGGTTGCCCGAATCGCTACTTGGACCGCTGCCCCGCTACCCAATCCTGATAAAAAGGATCATCGCGAAGGCCGGGTGTTGCGTAAAGTCGGTAAGGTGCTTGGGGGGAAGGGTTCGGGGATGATCCCACCAAGATTGCGTTGATTTCAGGGTGTTTTTCGAGCATTGCAATGGCCCCTTTCCAGCCCAATGCCATGCAAGCAGTCGCGTAGGCATCGGCCATCATGCAATTTTCGGTAACAACCGTCGCTGCAAGGACGTCGGTGGGTGTAGGATAACCGGTGGATACCTGAAGAGTATGGGCCATTTTCTGGCCCTTGTGCATGTAAAAATTGCGATAATTCCCGGAGCTGGCCATGCTAAGGTTCTTCAAAGGAAATTGAAGCAGGTAATCGCGTTGTGCGCCCGATGGATCGTCCACGGGCTTTTCGACCGCTACGGACCAAGTCTGACCCGGCGCCTTTTCACCTCGGGCTCTCACTTCGCCGCCAATTTCGACCAAATAATTTTGATGCCCCAACGACTCCAAATACCAACCCACCACATCCACCCCGTAGCCTTTGGCAATGGCACTGAAATCCAACATTTGCCCAGGCCTGGATTTGCATAACGAATCCCCCAGCAAACGAAACTGTCCCAGCCCGACCAGCGAAAGCAACGAACGGACCTTCGCTGAATCGGGAATGGCCGACCTAGGTTGAGGGCCGAATCCCCAAGCCTGGACCAGGGGATAAACCGAAGGATCAAAGGCCCCAGAAGATGCTTGATGGACCTGTTGGGAGGCTTTGAAATTCCGGATGATCATCGAATCCACCTGATAACATTGCGCACATAAATTGAACCGACTGAGTAGGGACGTGGGTTGATAGGTGCTGAGGGAGGCGTTAACCTGTTCCAGAACCGAATCCACTTGACCTGGGCTCGGAGCCTGGGGACCCTGCTCGGTCACTACCACTTTGACTAGGTACGTGGTACCCATGGTTGAACCTTTCATCGACCAAATTTCTCCGGCTGGCTGGGGTGATGAGCAAGCAGCGAGGCCCCATGCCCAACCTAAAATCATCCAGCGGGTTGCCAACAAGTCAATCGGAAATGGAATGCGAGTTTTGGGGAACATGGGGACCAAAGGTTTCAATTGAGGTTGGGGTGGCGAGGGTATCGAGCCATGGCCGCGTACTCACCGCCCATACCGATCAGCAAGGAAGACCACAAATCGTCGTGGTCCATGGAGGATACCCAATCAAAACCACATCGACATAGAACCCAAGCCTTCTGACTTATTTCTTCTTGGAGTTGGCCCGGAGACCAACCGGCATACCCCCTAAAATAAGCCCTAAACGCATGGGTGGAACATTCGCTGACCTGTTCTCCCCGATACACTTCCAAGGCCCTGTCATCCCCCAATTGGGTGAATCGCAATTCGACACGGGGTGAAAGAAGGTTACGCAATTCCAATGCAAACCACGTTTCGATTTCAACCGGACCTCCGCTCCGAAAAGGCGAGCCGGGTAATTCACCGGGCAAGCGACGGTTGAGAACCAAACCCAAACCGTCATGACCTTCCAAATCGGTATGCAGGACCAAAACGACCGAACGCTCAAACGAAGGATCGCTCATAAAAGGGTCGGCCAATAACAAATCGCCGGGTCGCAAGGGGTCCTGGTTGGCCTCCGATGACGAACGGGCATGGGGATCTCGTTGAGTTGGCTTCACAAGGCAAACATAAAAAGCGACCTCCGCTTTGAATCATCGTAGCCTTACCTTTAATAAATCTTATCGATGAACAACATCAACGACCCCCTGCAAAGGCTGCGCAAAGAATACGCCGAACGGATGCTTCGGCGTGATGAACTGAATGCCAACCCATTGGTGCAATTTGATGCATGGATGAACGAGGCCGTTCAGGTTCAAATGCAGGAGCCCAATGCGGCCTGTCTTTCCACCTGTGGTTCGGATGGACAGCCCCGGGGACGCATGGTCCTCTTGCGAGGTGTCGATGAAGATGGCTTTGTTTTTTTTAGCAATTACAACAGCGACAAAGGCCAACAATTGGAGGAGAACCCACGTGCTGGCCTGACCTTTTTTTGGGATGTATTGGAAAGACAGGTACGAATTGCGGGGGATGTTCACCGGATTAGCTGGGTGGAATCGGACCGCTATTTCCAGAGCCGTCCCCGCGGTAGCCGTATCGGGGCCTGGGCCAGTCCCCAAAGCCAGGTTGTCGCTTCCAGAACCGAACTCAACCGCATCATGGAGGTGACGATGAGTCAGTACGCAGCGGATGTCCCCATCCCCCGCCCACCCCATTGGGGCGGATACCGATTGATGCCCTTGGAAATTGAATTTTGGCAGGGTCGCCCCAATCGCCTTCACGACCGCCTTCGTTACCGTCGCACGGACTCCAACGAACCCTGGATTTTGGAAAGGTTGGCTCCCTAGCAAAGGAGGTCTCCAACCCTATCAGTCCTGGGTTCCCCAGCGGATTTCATCCACAAAAATAAAACTCTCCCCTCCTGCACCAGGGTGCCAGGCGGGCAAAGGACCGAATTGTTCAGCCACGATTTTGAGTTGGTTTAACCGGAACGGCTTTTTTAAATCGATGCCCAAATCATTTCGGAGAACGGATAAATCATCCACTTCAACCGAAGGACTTACCTTACCCAAAAATTGCCATTCCTGGTTTACGTCGCTCCGACCCCAATAGGTCACTTTGGACGGAAAGACAATCCAAGACCTCACATCTTGAAGAAATCCTGCCTTGACGGAGCGAACCCATGAAGGCTCGGGCCATTGCAATACCACTTCAAACGGCCTACCCTGTACACCATGCCAAGCGCCTTTGCGCCAATCCTTTTCCCCTTCCACCCCATCAACCAAAGCCAAAACACCACCGGCCGTGTACTGCGGATTGGGGGCATGGGTCACCTGAACCTGAAGCCGTGGATCGACACGACGGTAAACCGCGGTGGATACAAAACCCGAGCGACCCTCCGCATCAATAACAACCGCGGAAACGGTATCCGATCGACGCAAAACCAAGGGACCTAGGTACGGTTTGCCATCTTGGATCGGATCCAAACCGCCGGTGGCCACCCGAATTTGTTGACCAGGTCCCTGAACACGAACGGTCACTCGCAGGGAATCTCCAAAAATCCTTGAATCGGACTCTATCAACGGCAGGGATCCGTGGAAATCCATGGACTCCAATCGCTTGGGCGAATCGTAAGCAGGAGGAGCCCCTCTCATTGGGCTGTAGGTCCAGCTGCCCCCTTCCATCAAGGCCGAATGCTCCAGCGCCAAGGCTTGGGTGGATCGACGTCCATTGACTTTTCGTTCCGGCCACTGGGTTCCCCGGATGCAAGAAGTATCCGTTGTTACATCCAATGAACGTCCATTTGGAAGTCGCAGCGTGTACGATTCCAAGGAAGGAACCGACCAAACCCACTCGGTCGAACCCGGTGTTACGGGGTAAAGTCCCAACATACTCAGCACGTACCAAGCACTCATTTGACCACAGTCCTCGTTACCTACCAAACCGTCGGGCCGATCCGAATAAAAATCGGTTTGGATTTGACGAACATATTTCAATGTTTTATCGGGACGACCCAGGTAATGGTAGAGGTAGGCGATGTGATGCGACGGCTCGTTGCCGTGGGCGTATTGCCCAATAAGGCCGGTAATATCGGCTTGGGTCCGACCGCTGGTTTGGGAATCGGTCCCAAACAAGGTATCCAGCAAGGCCTCTGCGCGTTGGGGACCGCCGACAGCTTCGATCCAGCCGTGAACATCCTGCGGTACATAAAAGGAAGTCTGCCAAGCGTTGGCTTCGGTGTAATGGTTATTCACCTCGCGCGGGTCAAAAGGCGTCAGCCATTGTCCATTTTGGCGCGGGCGCATCATCCCGGTTGCCGAGTCCAATAGATTGCGCCATGAACCGGAACGCCGCAGGTAGGTTTGGTAACCTTCAAGGTCCCCCCGCAAACGAGCCGTTTGGGCCAAACACCAATCATCGTAGGCGTATTCCAAGTTTTTGGAGACCGACTCCGAACAGGCCTCCACACTGAGGTGACCATGATCCCGCAGCCAAGCAATGCCCTCATATTCCTGGTTGGCGCTATGCACCATGGCCTCCCAAGCTAATTGGGTATCAATGCCCGAAATACCTTTGACTAAGGCATCCGCCATCACCGATACGGAATGGTAACCAATCATGCAGTTGGTTTCATTGGAAGCAAATTCCCAAACGGGTAAGCGTCCCGCTTGTTTGAATTGCTCCAAAAAAGTCATCAGAAAATCCCTGGTACGCCGTGGATCCACGAGGGTCAAAAAAGGATGCAAGGCACGGTAGGTATCCCAAAGTGAAAAAACCGTGTAATACTGAAAACCCTCGGCTCGGTGAATGAGGCCATCCCTTCCCCGGTAACGTCCATCGGCATCGCTGGCCAGGCTGGGATGGATAAAACAATGATACAAAGCCGTATAAAAGGTTCGCAATTTGGCGGAATCTCGGTCTCTAACTTCCACCACCGACAAGGCTTGATTCCAAGCCTGGGTCACCGAATCCAAAAGCCGATCGCGATCCCATCCTGCGATATCGGAACGTAAATTTAATCGCGCTCCCTCCCCATCTACCGTGGAAAGGCCCACTTTGACTCTCAAGATTCGTGGCTCGGACGCACCTTTGGCCGTTGGGGTATTTTCAAAAGACCAAACCACCTTGAGGGATGCCGAGTCCATAACAACAGTCGCAGGTTCAGAGAATTCAATGAATGCATAGGCATGCTGATCCTTAGCCCAGGCCTCGCTGCGACGAAAGACCTTCCATCGATACGCATCCACTCTTTCGATCCGACCATCAAGCAAACGATCGCGGTGCAAAAGATCCAAGAGCACATAGGCTTCCTGCCCTTGAGGAAAACGATAGGTATGCAGGCCGGACCGTAGGCCTGCCACCAAGTCCACGGCAATCCCGTTGGCTAATTGGACCGAATAATGCCCGGGAGATGCTGTTTCGTCCTCGTGACGAAAGGCCGTACGATAGCGAGCGGGGTCCAAGGACCAAGAACCGGAAGAAGGCATGAGCAAAAAGTCACCGTAATCGCTCACGCCCGTTCCACTCAGGTGGGTATGCGAAAATCCATAAATCAGCGAGTCCGAATAATGATATCCACTGCAACCATCCCAAGAACCGTCAATACGGGTATCGGGAGATAATTGAACCATCCCAAAAGGCCAAACAGCCCCCGGAAAGGTATGCCCATGGCCATCGGTCCCCACCAAGGGCCTGACCCATGCCGACTGGGAATGTGCTCGCGGTAACCCGATCAGAAGAGAAATCCAACACGCCAAATAAATCCAACCTTGTTTCATATTCTAAACATTTTCATTGCACAAAAATTAACGAGAAGGTACTAGGCTGCCCGGTGGTTTCGCCACAGGAAAATCACCCACAGGGAGGGTGCTTCGATCCACCCCGTGACGGGAGGGACACCAACGATGAATTTCAAGCGATTGAATACCTTGCAAACGACCTTTGTAAGGAACGGCTGTTTCGGTATGAGGCGTTAAATCCAAACTGTTATCCCCCCAAACCAACCCGTCCGCTTGCAACCAAAGGCGGTGAACAGGAACCGCCGAACGCAAAATCAAATGCCCAGAATCGGCAGTGATGCGTTCCCAACGATGGGAAATTTGATCCATACTGCAAGGCCAATGCCACATCGTATCCCATTGACCCGAAGGTAAATCCGGTAACGTAGGCGCATAGGCTCTGCGCACCGCAAACCAAGCCGGTTTGGGACGGGTCGTATAATCCAAGAGGCTCCACGAAACCACCGGCCAGGCATCGTTCCACTGCCAAACAATGGAACCACCACAGCGAGGGCGGGCTTGTCGTTGGGATCGGATCGCGAATTCCATGGCGTCCGATTGCAACATACCAGACCAATAAATCCAATCGCGGTCGCTGGCCGAATCGGTCCGTGATGCATAGGGCCCCAAATAATCCCGTCGCAAATAATCCCGAATGGTTTCAAAACCTCGTGGATGGTTTTGGTGAATTCGTAACACCGAATCATTCAAATCAGCAAAGCGATCCCAACCGTATTCCTGCATGCATTCAAGAGTTGGAAATCCTTGGAAACCAAATTCCGAAACAAAGCGACCGATTCGTTCCCCGTAATGGCGAAAGGGTTTCATCCCCCACCAAACCGCCCATTGATGCACATCGCCTTCGCGATAAGCGATATCCCGACCCCAACCGTTGGCCGGAGACGATGGATGGTAGGGCCGATCGCCATCCCAATCACGTACAAGTTGGGGTAAATCCCTGTGAAAAAAATCGCGATACGCCTGCCATACCCGCAACGAATCAGCCTCCGAATAACGCATCTCCTTCACCCAACCCCAATTCAACCAACCTTCTTCGCTCTCATTGTTCCCACACCAAAGGACCAGGGACGGATGCCTTCGCAGACGAATGATCTGCTCCTGGGCTTCGGCCAAGGCCTCTTCACGAAAATCAGAATCCAACGGGAACATGGCGCAGGCGTAAGGGAAATCATGCCAAACCATCAAACCCAAACGGTCGCAACGATTCATCCAATCCTCCGACGCATAGTGTCCCCCACCCCAAACTCGTAACAGGTTGAGATTGCCTTGAACGGCCTTTTCCAAAAGAGCGATGTTACGGGCGGTATCCGCTTCCGCTGGCCAAATATCATGGGGAACCCAGTTGGCTCCCCTGATATAACAGTCTTTGCCGTTGACCCTAAACCCAAAGGAACGCCCCCCAGAATCCGCCTCTTGAACCCATTCCACACGGCGAATCCCAAAATGCAAGGAATCGCTTAATCGGATCCGCCCCATCTCATCCGTTAGGTTCAGGACAGCCCCAACCATGGTAGGTTCCCCCATACCCGACGGCCACCATAATGGAGGATTTTCCATCACAAAGGATTGGGATTCCCATCCTCCTCGGACGTCGATTCCCGGTCCTTGGAGTTCCCAATGCCAACCTTTCAACGAGTCCAAGGGAAGACCGCCCATCCATTCCAAGCGAGCCCATCGATGCAGGGAATCCAACGCTAGGGTCCGAACATGCAGACCTTGGCGCAGACGGCGAATCAAGGGATCCCCCACGATCTGCAAGGACACGGAACCGCTCAAACCCACGGAGGGCATGGCCCGAGCCCAATCCCAACCAAATTGATAAGCCGCTTTGCGGGAGTGCAGCCATAACCCTCCAGGTAGAGGCAGAGCTGACTGATTAGCCACCCTTTGGACTCGTTGGATGGGAGGCTCAAGCACCCATTCCAGGGTGTTGGGTCCCGAATTCAAAACCGGTTCTTGGGAGGTCGATTGGGCGGCTTGCGATGGCAATCGAACGGTATACGTCCGGTGGGGATTCCCCAAAGAAATCAAACGCTTTCCGTTCAACCAAAGCGAACCGTAGGTATCCACCCCCCTCATCACCAAGGCCAGGTCGTGGCCGTATCGCATGAATTTGGAGTCGCCCAAAAGATTCGTCACATCAAAGTCAGCACGGTAAATCCAGGTGCAATCCCCCACCCACGCCGAAGCCAAGGCGTTCTTGCCGATGTAAGGATGTTGGATGACCCCGTTGCGTACCAAATCCCAGGTGACCGAGCCGAGGGGTCCCCCATTGGCAGGCAGCCAACGCTTCCAGCCCTTGGCCTGAAAGGTCCAACGGACATCGTTGGTCCTTAAATCGAAGGAGGCGGTCGGCTGCCAAATCAATGGCCGATTCGGGGCAGAGGATTCAGTTGCTTGGACCTTGTTGAGGAGGATTCCAAGCACCGCCCCCAAAAGAACGAGGAACTTCATGACTTTAACGCCAAAAGGAGGCGCTTTAATTCTTCTTCATCCGCAGAGTCGGAGCCCGCTGGTATACAAGACGCATGCAATCCGGCTCGAGGCCAAAGACCCCGATCTGGATAGCGATTCATCAGGTCTTGAACAGGGCCTGAACGTAGACCTCCACCGGCAAGCAATTCCAATCCGGGGCAAGCCGCCTGCCAGGCCATTAGGTTTTCCCATCCCTCGAACGCTGATGGAGCCCCGCCACTGCTCAAAACCCGTCGGAAACCCATGGCTTCCAGGATCTTGAGGCCTTGAAGTGGGTCCGTCAAGCGATCCACAAGACGATGAAAAACCCATTCCTTTAGGGGGGCCAACTTCATAATGGATTGCAAGTATTCATGAGCAATTTCCAAACTTCCGGTTTGGCGAGAAACCTCCGCAAAGCCCACAACAAAACCATCGACTCCTTCGTTCTTCCAAAGGCGAACCGCGTCGGTCACCAATTTCATCTTGTGTTCGGAACAAAGGGTATCGTCCGAATCTGGCCGAAGCATCACCATCAATCGTGGGTATCCATGACGTCGAGAACGGAGGGCGAACTCGACCATGGCATCCTCCGGTGTTAACCCATCGTGGTCGCGTTGGGAACACAGCTCCAGGCGATCCACACCCCTAGCGCAGCCCAAAAGAACGGCATCGGTATCGAAGCAAGCCAACTCAAAGCTTGGACCAGACATGCGGGGCTTGAAGGAGTCGGTTCCCTTGTTCGGTGTCCTGAACGGCATAGGTGAAGCCGGGCTGAAGTGCGCAGGCTCCGTATTGTCCATCCTTGGTGAGAGCCATAAAACAAGCTTGGTACAAGGCTGGGTCTTTGCCACGATGCCGCAGTTGCAAAAGGACTCGCTGAGCGACCTGCCTGCAGGCTTCTTCGGGATCCAAACCCCTGCGCATTCCCTCCACAACCAGAAGAGAGCCCCCTGCCCTTACAATTTCTTCGCCATGACCGGTTGCCGCCACCGCCCCGACTTCGGGATCGACATAGAGACCGCTGCCAATGAGCGGGGTATCTCCCACTCGCCCGTGCATTTTGTAGGCCATGCCGCTGGTGGTGCAAACCCCGGCCAGGCGGCCTTGGGCATCCAATCCAACCAGGCCCATGGTATCGTGATTTTCGACATTCACCCCGGGTAGATAACGCGAGGTTTCCAACCAACGCTTCCAAGCCGCTTCGGAGGAAGGTGTCAAAAGATTCATGGTTTCAAAACCTTGTTCCTTGGCAAATTGAAGGGCCCCGTCGCCCACCAAAAGGGTGTGCGGGGTGCGTTCCATCACAGCCCGAGCCAGCGCGGCGGCCCGGGGGACTTGTTCGAGTCCAGCGACCATCCCCATGTTATAACCATGATCCATGACCGATGCATCCAAGGTCACAATGCCATCGCGATCCGGGAACCCGCCCAAGCCAACATAGGCGTTTTCGGGATCCATTTCTGCGAATTCAGCTCCCGCCAAAACGGCATCCAAGGCGGTACCGCCTTGGCTCAAAAGACGCCACGCCACTTCGTTGGTTCGCAGCCCATAATCCCATGTCGATAAGACAATTGGTGTAGCACCTGCCTTGAGGGGCTCAGCCGCTGCGCCCTTGGGCGATTCGGCTGGGTTCTTGGCCGATTCGGATGCGCCTTGGGCAGGCCAAACCATGGCCAGACCCAGACCCAACAACCCCTGGCCCTGCATTTTAATAAAATCCCTTCTTTTCATAACAAATGATGGGGCTAATTCGAAGGTCGTTCCGGCAGCAAGGTGGGATCCCAACCATGCGGCGCAAAATGCAATCCTTGGCGTGCCATCCATCCGGCATGGCTGCGCAAACGATCGCGGTAATGTTCAAAGGTGCGTCCTCTGCCCACCGTTCTGTTCAAGGCAGGCGACCACAAGACCTCGGCCAACGCGGTCATCCTCGGCATGACCATGTATTCCACTTTGTCCCATGAAGTCATGTATTCGGTCCAAACATTGCCCTGGGCTCCTTGAATCCACATGACTGCTCCTGGCTCCAAATCATCCGGCACAGGCTCGTAGGTATAGACGTCCTCCAAGCGATTCATCCCACCAATGGCCAAGGGTTCTTCGGGTCCATCGTGTTGGTAATGGTCGAGGTAACAAGGTTTGCCTGGACTCATGACCACTGAATGGCCGGCCCTCGCGGCGGCTTTGCCTCCTTCGGTGCCGCGCCAGCTCATGACGGCGGCTCCCTCAGGCAATCCACCTTCCAAAATCTCGTCCCAACCGATGGCCGATTTGCCTTGGGAGGCCAAATGCTGAATCATGCGGGACATAAACCACGATTGCAAGGCATGGGCATCCGGTAGATCCAAGGAACGCATGCGTTGCTGACAGAGGGGGCAGGCCTCCCATCGGGTTTTGGGGCATTCATCCCCCCCTAGATGGACGACGGAATCGGGAAAAATTCGACATACATGATCCAGGACTTGGGTCAAAAATTCAAGGGTTGCTTCGTTACCGGCGCAAAACACATCCTCAAAGACCCCCCAATGTCCTGGGACCCCTTGGGAATCGGCCCGGCACGAAAGGGCTGGATAGGCAGCCAAAGCGGCTCTGGCATGACCTGGCATTTCGATTTCGGGGACCACACGGATTCCCAAGGAATCAGCGTAACGAACCAAGGCCCGTACCTCGGCCTCGGTATAATAGCCACCGTGCTGTTGATGTCGATACAGAAGGGAATCCTCCACATCCACCGGGCGGCCTCGTAGGGTGGCCGAACGCCAGGCAGAAACCTTGGTCAGGCCGGGGAATTCTGGTATTTCCAATCGCCAACCCTGGTCATCGGTCAAATGCCAATGAAAGACGTTCATTTTGTAGCGGGCCATCCAACTCAGGTATTGCTGAATTTTGTCGGGCTCCCAAAAATGCCGCGCGACATCCAGGTGCATCCCTCGCCATGCAAATCGGGGAAAATCCCAAACCATGACCGCCGGCAGGGAACCCGTGGCTCGAATGGAATCCGATTCCAACATTTGGATTAAGGTCCGGGTCGCGTAAAACAAACCTTTGGGTGACTGCGCCCGAAGGGTCGCCGTTCCCTCAGCAAGAACCAACACATAGGCTTCGTCCCATTGCCAATCCGTTGTTATGCCCAACTCCATTAAGTTCACCGCGTCTTCGGGACCCAAGCTATCCACCCGTATACGCAAGGGAGGCCCTGCATTCCATGAGAAACTGAGCTGTTGAATTTCCTGCAGCCAGCTTTCAGCTTGAACCTGCCAATCCCGCATTCGGTAATCCACCTGTAGGCCCGAACCCGGAACCGGCATCGTTGTGTTGAGGTAACGATGATGGGCTGGCAAAGGTATCCAAGGGTAGGCGCTGACGTTGGTCCAACACCACAGAACAGCCATCCAAGTCAGGACCACCGATCCTTTGGGACCCTGGAATTTGTTCATGATGCGGTCCTTGCGTTTCGGGGCTTGCCCAGAACCAACGCATAAAAAGCAAGGTAGGCAAAGCAAACAACGCCCACCCAAAAGGACCCTCGAATTCCCACCGAAGGCGTATCGGCCAAATAACCTTGCAAAACCGAGACAAAACCACCACCCATGATCATCATGATGAGGGCCGAAGACACCTTGGTCGTAGCCGACCCA
>Ga0214923_10001868_pt1 | contig 29115 bp, 22 predicted proteins | sample LL1510_MetaG_FD_177993 | JGI IMG/M metagenome (GOLD analysis project Ga0214923, IMG submission 177993) | Freshwater microbial communities from Lake Lanier, Atlanta, Georgia, United States - LL-1510 | ecosystem: Environmental > Aquatic > Freshwater > Lake | place: USA: Georgia | collected...
TTATCCGCTTCCGCCCAAGTCATTCCACCCAAATATACACAGGCTTGCATAACTTGCTCTTGATAAATAATAACACCATATGTGTTTCTTGTAAAATCTTGCATAATTGGGTGGACATACTCAACCATTTCCGTACCCCTTTTACGACCTACATAAGCCCCACCTACGGTATTCATAGCACCTGGTCGGACAAGGGCATTTGATGCAACAAGGTCTTCAAAGTTATCCACACCCATTTTTATGAGCAAATTGGTGTAAGGGGTCGCTTCAGCCTGGAATACGCCCCTTGTATAGCCTTCTGAGAGGTCTTTAAATACTTCTGGGTCATCTAGGGGTAGGGTTTTTAAATTAATTTCTACGCCCTTTCTAGCCCTAATTGTGTCCAATGTATCTTTAATTACAGATAAGGACTTTAGACCCAACGCATCAAGCTTAATTAGACCAATATCGGCAGCCTGTTCCATATCGTATCCGACAACTGGGATCCGCCCAGAAACTGAATCGTCTGGGTCTTTTCGGGTTTCAATAGGAACATAATTGGAAATAGGCTGATTAGCTACAACTACGCCAGCGGCATGCATACCTACAGCACGAATTTTCCCACGAAGCATAGATGCATATTGCATAACCTCTGGATACTTTTCTCTAAACCATGCTGCATTGGGATTTGATTCCAAGTCTTCAAATGTTTCAATGCCTTTTAGAGCTTTATTAATTTCGCCTAATGGGACACCAAATGTTCTACCTACATCTCTCACAACACCTTTATCCTTAAAATATTGGAATGTGGAAATAGATGCAACATTCTTAAACTTAGTTCTAAGATATTCCTTTACTTCTCCCCGCCGTCTATCCATAAAGTCGGTATCAATATCTGGGAAGTCGTTACGCTCTGGATTAATAAAGCGGAAAAACAAAAGGTCGTAAATTATTGGATCGACATCTGTAATTCCCAATAAGTAGCAAACAAGGCTACCAGCAGCAGACCCACGACCAGGACCGACCATAATATCTTGTCCCTTTGCCCAGCCAACCATGTCGGCAACGACAAGAAAGTAAGATGCAAAATCTTTTTCTTTAATGACTTCAAGTTCTTCTTCCAATCTGACAGAATAATCTGTTCCATATGCTGTATCTAGAACAGCAAGATTTTCTAACGCTTCCTCACAAAGTTTACGCAATTCATCGTTAGCATCGTTTTTTGGCTTAGGCAATAATTCTAAACCTTCATAAAATTCATATTCACCAATCTTAGATTCAATTTCTAGTGTGCTTTCATAAATGTCTTCACGGTTAATGCCTTGTTTTAACATAGACTTTTTGATTTCATCACGCCCCTGAATATAAACATCAATTTCTTCAAATGAAATTGGGCGTTCTGGATATAAATGATTTAGTCTTTCAAAAATGTTTTTAATTTTTTTACCAGATTCATAGCTTGCATCGGCACCCATTTTAGGCTTTGTAGAAATAATTAAAAGAATTTCCTCTAATGCTCTTTGTTCTGGGGTGTCAAAATGTGCATCGGATGTTACAACTGGCTTTATGTCAAACTCGTCTGCAAGTTCTAGTAATTTATAATTAAGGTCGGCAGGATTGTGAGCCTGAATTTCAATATAAAAATCATCGGCAAATCTGTTTTTAAACCAACGCATATACTCTCTAGCCTTTTCCATATCATCACGGTCAATGGCTTTTGAAATAAGTCCATTCATGCATCCAGAAAGTACAATGATGCCGTCACCATAATCGTTAAGAATTTCAAGATCAATGCGTGGCTTATGATAGTAGCCCTCTGTCCAAGCAATCTCAGACATAGCCTGTAAATTTTTGAGTCCATTTTGGTCCTTTGCTAATAAAATAATATGGTTGTATACCTGTGTGTTATCATCACGCTTTTTTACATCTCGTTTGTCAAATCTATCTGTTGCAGAAATATATGCTTCCAGACCTAGAATTGGTTTCATATCCAGTTCTTTGGCAGCAATCTGCATATCCCTGTGAGAAGATAATGTTCCATGATCGGTAATAGCCATAGTCTTATGACCTAAAGCTTTGCCAGCAGTAAGTAGTTCATGTGGGGTACAAAGACCGTCCATCAAACTGTAATGACTATGCACATGTAGGTGTACAAAATCTCCCATATTATTCTCCCTTTAACGCTTCATCCAATTCTTGTGACCAATCTGGACAAGTTTCATCTTTTCGTAATCTGTCTGCAACTGCTTTTACACGAGAAATTATAGCATTTGCTTTTTCTAATCTTTTGTTAAGTGTTTCTACATACTGTGTAGTATATCTCATTAAAACTCCTCGTTGTTAATTAATTTATGAGTAAACCAATAATAGTTGCAAGTATCGCAACATACATTATTGCGGATCTTTTTTGATTCCCGCTGAAACTCAGGGTAGTACTCTGGGTCTTTATTATATAGATTGCCACGATGAGTAATCTCAATCTTGGTGGCAATTGCTTCGTCTGTCATCCAACCTGGAACAGTTAGATTTTCGCCACGATTCCAATTAGATTCATGCAGTTCTTCAATTGCTGACCAATTTTTTTCTGTGGCGATACCACGCCGTTTGCACTCACGCATAACTGCATAAAGATATTTGTAAAGCATGTTTTCGTGATTACGCCACATGCGAGTTGCTGGGTGATTTACCCAACCTTTTGTGCGACCAAGTAGTGCTGCATAAATTTGGCGACCCTCAAGCAGTTGCTTGTTAAGTCGCTTGTTATCTAAAGCTTGTGCTGATAAATCAAAGTTATAAACATAAGGTAAAAAAGTTTGCATATTAATTCCAATCTATTGTGCTAGGGGACCAGTATAGCACCAGCCCCCTAGAACTGTCAATAGTTTTTTACCACTCTACAGATGAAGATGAAGAATCATCTCCTGTAGATGTGCGACCAAGATAAAAATCCTCTTGTTCATCATAGGCTACATCACGAACAGCGACCTTTTCAAGATCGATAATTTCGTACTTAGTAACATCAACTGGCTGAATATCTGCAGTTGGAAGTGGGATGATGCTGTAATTAGTATCTGTCTTTTCGCCTGTGCGCTTTAAACGCCAGATTACATCTGAAATACTTCCAGTTTCACCAGCGTACTGAATAATTTCTGGAGTAGCAGATTTAGGACCCGCACCCTGTGAAAAAATTGCAACATATGGCTCTTCTGTGCCATCATCAACAAGTACATTGATGTACAAGCGACTACGACCCTTCCAGCCAGCCTTTGGGTCACGGCGATGCTGTTCGCAACCGTAGCAGCGACCCTGATCTTCAATAGAGCAAAGAGCCTTACGGCGGTAATCTGTTGGATTTGTATGTTCTACGGCAATAAAGCCAAGTCCTGCATCTGCATTGTAACTCTTTGAGTCTGGGTCAAGTTCCTGCAGGAAACGAATTTTGACACTCTGACCATCGTTTAGCTTTAGCCAACGACCTTTTGGACTATCTTCTGAATAAGATGGCTTGTCCAAAGCCTTGTTCATAGCGGATAAACCTTTAACTAATCCCATTTGTATATCTCCTTTGTGTAATGGGCTATACTGTGCCCTTGTTTTATTATTATATCAGATTTAGATAATTTATGTCAAGGCGTATTCATAATGCGGGATTGCATTCATAATACACTGACGAATTTCTTCTGGCGTTAAATCACCTGCATCTTTTGCTTCATGTGGATATATTGTATCATAATCATACGAGCCCCACAAGATATTTTTATTATTTAATTTTTGAGCAATATTTGTTCCCAACTTTCTACCAGCCTCATCATTATCTGTCATAATAATAATAGTAGATGAATATCTATTTAATAATTGAACTTGCTCTTTAGACAAATGTGCACCTAGTGTAGCAACTACATTTGGAAATCCCGCCTGTGCGATTAAAATTGCATCAAACGAGGATTCACAAACAATAATCTTGCCACCATGCTTTTTGGCACGATTAATATTAAATAAGGTTTTGTTTCTTGGCAGGTTATGACTATTTTTAAATGTCTTACCTTCAATTGATCTGCCAATAACACCAACCAACATTCCATCTGGGGAACGCAGAGGAACTGTCACTAAATCCTGCACAGACGAATATCCTAAATAAAAATCAACAATTGAGTCCTGAGATATACCCCTAGAATAAAAATATTCCAGAGCTGTTTTATTATTTAATAAATCATTGTGTAGTTTTTCAGCAGTGTCCAAAGGAAACTCTACAAAGTCTGGAACATCATCTAAAATATCTGCAAGTTCATCATCAATATTTGATACAGATTGTTTGTTAGCTAAAATAAACCTAATTGTTTCAAAGTCATTGCGATGTGTGGTTTCTTTAACTAAATCATTTAGTGTGCCTCTTGCCCCACAGGATGGATTAAAGCAGAAATACAAGCCCTTATTGTAATCAATTTCAAAAGAGGCGGTATTCTTATTAGCATGAAATGGGCACAGGCATAAAAAATGCTGTCCAGTTTCTGATTCAATCTTTAAGTTTAGGGCATTAAGAATTGATCGGATATCCGATTTAGTGTATACTTCGTTCATTTTTTACCTTTTAATATAATTTTGTCCTGAAAATCCTTCAATTTCCCAAGACTTACGCTTGCCTACAAAAACTCCATGCATCTCTAGATGAAAATTGTAGTTATCCTTTTCGTGGCTATATTTTATAGCAAATTGGGGGTCAATGTCAAGAACTGGAACATATCCTTTTGTACGCATTTCATCTAGCAATAGCTTTTCATACATTTCTTTAAGCCTTGCTATGTCAGAATCGCTATTTATAGTTCCATTTATGTAGAAACTCTTAATATTTCTATTTAACATTTCCGCCTCTCTTCCTAATATTTTACCAGGAATTAAGGCTTTTACATAACTAACCAAACGGGTTTTCATAGATTTCTTTCACAATACCCCGATTTATATCCCAATCCAAGAAAAAGTCAAAGTCTGTACCATGACGATTTTTACGACTTACAACTTCAATGATATTTGTGTCTGGAGTACGGTGTACCGCCATAGCCATATCTGCATCGTATTCAATTTGTTTTGACCATGCCACTTGTGATAGCAATGGTGGAGAATCTTGGCTAGAAATATCTTCCATTGTGGCAGAAACAATATCAATAATTGGAATATTATTTCTCACCGCCAGATTTTTAAACTCACGAGATATATTCATATTGCGCTCTGTTGTAGACTTTGAATTATTGCTATCCGCAAAAAGCTGGTGGTAATCAAGGATTACAATATCTGGTTTATGCTGATCAATTTTAGCCTGTACTGTTTGTGGAGTAACTTGACTAGAACCTTCGTTTGAAACCAGAATAAATCCATTTGTATTGTCAAACTTCTTTTTAGCCCAATTGCCAAAGTCATCTGTATTAACACTGCCCCTTGAAAAATCTGAAGCTCTAAACAGACCTGAACCTAACATGGTGTAAATACGGTCTCGCATATTTTCAGGTGTCATCTCAAGGGAGATAATCATTGGTTTAAATCCTTGTTCCCATGCCTTACAAGCAAGATAAGAACTCATCCAAGTTTTACCACGACCTGCCCAACCAATCATAACAATTAAGTGACCTGCAGCCATACCTGTTGGATAAGCATAATCAATTGCTTTGAAGCCAGTCATAATTCCTGGACTACCGCCCATAGTTGCTGCTCGCTCACGAACTGCCTCATAATGCTTTTCAGCCATTTCAAAATCTGTTAGGTCAACATCTCGCACATTAGTTGTAATGCGAGACAAATTTGATACTTGTGCCTGTAAATCTGCAATCACTCGTGCTGCAGCATTAGTCTTTAGATTATTACCGCAATCCAAAAGAATGTTTCTAATTCTAGATGTAAGATAATCATTCTTAGCTTTATCTAGATAATATGCCGTTTCACCCTTTACTTGTACAGGTTCAAAATCTTTAAACTTTTCTTTTAAAACTTCTGCATCTGGAACAGACCTAAACTTGTTATAATATGACTTTAAGCCTTCCCAAACATCTTTATGCGAAACAAAAATTTCATCTATATTGCTTGCTAAAACCGTTGAAATATCTTTTGTGCTACATACCGATGAAATTAATTCTGCTTCACTGTTCATTTTCTTCTACCATTCTTCTTGTTTGTTCACGCAACTTTTGTCTGCGCTCTTTGTCTTGATCTAACTTTAACATAACCTCATCAAGCTTGTCAAAATTAAAATAAAACCAAGCCAATGGATGACCTGGTTTGGTGACAGAAAAATAATATTCTAGTATTTCTAAAGCTCTGTCATAGCCAACACTATCCAAAACATCTTGCATAGCCCATTTTTCTCTATGCCTATTCATTGTAGGTTTTTTACTATACTTTAATTCGTATAGGTTTGAATACTTGGTCACTAATGCGTGAGCAAGTTTTGCGGAATCTTTGGTCATTATCTTTTGTTGCCCTTAAGTTCGGCTTCTACTTCGTTTGCCTTTTCAATCAATTTATTTTCAACAAAGGCATACACACGCTCTGTTGCCTGATCTACTGTTTCATTTTGTCTAACAGCATCCTCTACTCCAATTGAAATTCGGATACTTTCGTAATTACCCAAATTACGAACAAATTCTAATGCTACCCTAACACTTGTATTATTCGTCATCTTCTAATACTCCTAAAAATCCTAATGGTGGTGTTTTTTTATTCTCCGCACCATTTTTTAACAATTCATATAATAGCATAAGTCTATCGGATATTGCAAGCATATTTTCAATATCATCTTTTTTCTTTGCAACGCTATAAGATTTTTGAAGTACTTCTAGGGAAGATTTTAAAATTTTTGTTGGATCTTTTTCAATGTTACTCATATTACCACTCTGGTTGTTTCCAGACGGGGACAAATTCCCCATCTTCATTTTTTGTATAAAGAAATTTTTCGTTTCTCATAAGGGCTTCTAGTTCTGCTTTACTTGGAATATTACTTGGTGTAATCAGACCGTCTTTTCTTGGTCTTCCACGATGAACTGTTTTAAAAAAGTCCTGCAGTGCTCTAACATCATCTTCACTAAAGAAAAATCTGTTAGGTCTCTGTTGACCGTCAAGGGAGTAGGCTTGCTGGGGCTTTCTAATTTCCCCAGCTCGCCAATGTCTTTTAATGGTGTCGGGACTTCTACCAATCATTTTGCCAACTTGGGTAATGGTATATGCATTAGTTTTATTTCTAACAACATCTACTAAAGAATAAGCCATACGCTTATGCTCTATATAATTCCAAGCAATTAATAAATCGTCCGCCCTGTTTTTATGCAAGGCTTTGTGTAAATTACCATTTAGGTAAAAATACAAGATTTTTTCGCTAGTTTTTTTTCTTGGTTTATTAGCCATTCTGCAAATACATTCCCGTCTTTCTTAATAATCCATCTTTTTCCACACATTAGACAAAATAATTCAACTCGCATTTTTTGAGAAAATACTCTGTCTATAAAAGCTCTACCGCCACACAATTTACAATGCATATTTACTTGGCAGGAAACAAATTAAATTTTGTTAGCCAGACATCAAAAGCTGTGCCTTTGAGTGCATAAGCATAAATCAATTGTGATGCCGTATAAATATAGGTAGATTGTTTAGCAATTGTTGTTAAATCATCTACTCCGTTGTTAGCAAAATAGTTACTAACAAATCCAGTTGCAACACTCAAAACAATTGCAATTGCATGTGAAACCTTAGATGAAAGGTTTACTGTCTTTAAAAATGATGATCCTAGAACAACCAATATTGCTAGTCCCAACATTACTAAAGATGTGGTTTGTGAATCTGTTAAATTCATCTTTTTCTCCTTTTACGATTAGATAGAAATCTTTTTTCCATCAACAAAGCAGGAATAGTCTGGTGACACATGAATAAGTTGGATATGTGGATAAACACCATTTTCAATATGAGCAATAGCAAAAGCTTTTTGCCAATTATGATTATTTGTATACATCATACCAGGACTCTTTTCATCACACATGTGACCAATTTCGTAGCCACGAAGTGTTTCACCTTTCCCGCCGTTTCTTAATTCGTATGTATTAAAATACACACCAGCTCTGTGGGAGTGACCACGAATAAGTGATACCCCAAAGTTATCTACATCTTTACGAACTGATTCACCAGCGTTTTGCGAAATAGCGTTTCCATGATGAACATGAATATCTCCAAATCTTAACTTGGGTGGCTCGTTGTAATAAATGTAATCATAGCCCAGAGAGTCAAGCCCCCAGAGAGTTTCTGGCGTTACGACTTTAATATGTTCTGGGAGTTTTGCATCAATGTAATCAAAAATACGAATATCGTGATTACCCAATGCGGAAAATAGTTGAGCATTCTTAGCAATTTTTCTAGTTTTAGTATAGAATTCTTTTGCTAATTTTGCCTCGTGTTGCATCAATGGAACAATTTGGTCTCCATTGTTGTCTTTATACATTTTAAGAAATTCTGCAGACCTACCCTCTGAATACTTACTATAGCAAGCCTGGTCATCTGTGTCGCCAAGATAATCTATTACATCTGGCTTAAACCACTTCATAACCTTAAACCAAAGTTCAATCATCTTATCATCCTGATAAGGGAATTGCTGGTCAGACGATATCATCCACTTAAGATCGTTTCCCATTTAAATACTTTCTACTTATGAGCTTTATTATGTTGCTCTCTTGTACATAAAAATAGATTTTCTATTCTATTGTCTGTTTTATTTTCATTTATATGATGTATAGTTTCCCATACTTCTAATATTCTGTCAAGCTTTTTTTCAATTACTAGACGATGTTCATAGTACCAGCCGCCAAATGACTTGGGGTGTTCTGGTATCTTTATTAATATATAACCTTCTTTTGAAACCTTTTTATCTCTTTTAGACCAAGATTTCAAAATTTTATAACTAGGCATATCCTATTGCTAAAACATTAATGTCTAAATTTAAACTATTTTTGCTAGTAAGTTTATGATCTTTATCTGCAGCCCCAGCTGAAACATAAACTTGAATACTGTTATCTCCCGCATGCCATACTGCAGATGTATTTATTTTATACAAAGTTACATCTTTTGTTGCGGTTATTGTTATTTGTATTACTGGCTGTTCTGCAAACTTACAATCTGTTAACTTAAAAGTTTTTGAATTATTAGAGTTTTTCTTTAAAGTAATATCATCTCTTGCTGCATAAATAACCATACCCTGATTATTAGTATCCCCAATAATTGGCAAAGACTTATCTGTCTTGTTAGTTGTCTTATTATTTGCAAAGGTAAAAGTTTTTCTTTTTAATCTACTAATTAGGGTATCGTTTGTTTGTTTGATACCGTTAATTTCTGATACTGTTAAACTAACATTATCTGGCATTTAGTGATTCTCCTTCTTTTTGAAAGTCTGCTTCTTTTTTACTTACAAGAACAATATCTTCTTTTTTAAATCCCAGCGACTTTAAGTCATCTGGGTCTGTAATCAGACTTTTTTTATTATCTACTATAAGATATATTTTACCATTAGATATGTCCCTAATCAAAGTTCCGTCTCTAAATCCTACAATTCCCACCACTTTTATATTAGCCATAGCTAATTCAGATGTGGGCACAATTCGTAAACTCCACGAATCTCGTGCCCTATCTGAAATAAATCGGAATCGTTTTTCCCCTTTAACATAAAAGTATCCTTTTTCTGTTTTGGCAATCATTCCACTAGGAACACGAGGGGTATATTTAATTTGCCTTCTGAGCATTAACCTGAAGCTCCTGAATACGCTGATCACGAGACTGAATTTCGTGTGTAGCTTGTGCTTTTAGTTGTGCTAATTGGACTTCATACTGACTTGTAATTTGACCAATACGATTTTGTAGTTCCTGCACCAACATTTCTAGTGTGCGAAAATCCTGCAAAGATGGCTGTGGAGCCACATAGCGGGGATCTGGAACGAATTCATTCTGTTCTGACATTATATCTCCTTATTGTCTATGTAAGTATACTATTTATTTTCTAATAGTGCAAGTCTTTGTTCTAATTCTTCTATTTTAATTAAAGTTTCCTGTAGTGCAGAAACCAACAATGGAATAACTTTTGACCCATCTATATTTTGATAAATTGGATCATTATTTTCATCAACTTCGTCTTTAAATCCAGTTACTGCAGATGGAACAACCTCTTGCAGCTCATGAGCAATAAAACCATCGGTTTTTATTGGAGAAGTATTTTTTATCCAGTTAAAACTAACTGGATTTAATTTTATTAACCTTTCTATTGAATTAGATAGAGGCTCTATATCTTTTTTTAACCTGTAATCTGATGTACCACCATAAGTAAGATTGCCTGTAGAAGTGCTATAACTAATATTTCCAACATTTGTAGATCCCCAAATAAAACTTTGTAAATTAGATGTTCCAGTTGGAGATTCTGGTCTTTGCAAAACTAAAGGAGCACCTCCAGACCGAGAAATCACAACTAAGTTATCCGCAGAAAGTACTGTTCTTGGAGTCAAATTTGTAGTTGAAGTAGATCTGCCCCCTGTATAAAGATAGCCAAAGCTTCCACTATTTATTGTTGTAAGATTATATTTGTTTATAGAAAAAGCGGTTGTTGCGCCATTGGTAATAGTAATTGGGTCTGTTGCGGAAGCATTATTAAATGTGATAGATTGATCTTCAAGATATGTGTATGGCGTTGTTCCAGTATTTAACATAACATTATCAAAATAGAAATTAATTTTTGTAGCTCCTGGTGGTCCACTCCAAGAAGAAGTACTAGGATCTTGCAAGACAAATTCATAATATGTTCCATTACTTGATGCGGTAAATGAAATGTCAACTCTTGTAAAAGATGAAGTGCCTATTGAATAAGTTGCTCCGCTTGTAGTTGCAATTAAAGTTCCTGCAGAAGAGGCGGTATAATATCTTATTAATGGTTTAACAGATGTAGCTGTACCACCCTTTACATATGCTGAAAAATTATAAGAACTACCACTAGACATTCCCAAAATAGTATTGGTGGGTCTTGATAGATTATTTGTAGATATACTAAATATAGCCTCAAAAAATGATGCTGTTGCTGGACCACTAACAGATTGGGACCATTGTAAATATCCCGACTCTCCATCTGTATTGGTGCTTACAGAATAATTTGTGTTGTAGCCAGAACCAGTCCAATATACATCACTTGTATAAAATGAAGGATTGTATTGTGTAAGCAAATTTAAATTAACATTACTAATCGATAAAGATGTTTGTCCTATTTGCCAACCGCCCAAATATCCCGCAGTTGAAAAAACAGAGCCAGTGTTTGTAACTCTAAAAGTAGCATTATCTCCAGATGCACTTGTAGCACCTCCAAAAAATACATTTGTCGTTCCTGGAACCATGCCAGCAAAATTTGCTGCATTTCCACTTGCATATAAACGATCTGTGCCAATAATCCAGTTTCCAATAACTCCATATTGCGCTGTTATGGACCCTGTAATTACTGCATTTTGTGCATATAAAAGACCAGCATTACTTACCCTAAATAAAGCGGCTGAACCAGTATTATCTAAAGCTCCAGAAAAGAAAGACCATTGTGTTCCTGGAATCATACCTGTCCAGTTTTGCTGGCTTGCTGTACCGATATACATTTGAGCATCACCATTTTGATTAGAAGCAGTTAAATTAAATCCTCCAATTAATCCAGCGGTAGCAAAAACAGAACCAGTAAATCTTGCTGTTCCATCTGCTGCAGTAATAGTAACAGTAGGACTTCCAGATGTATTATAAGATGCAAAGCCAACCGAATTTAAAACAATTCTTGCTCCAGATGCTGATGCCGCTGACGCTCCAGACGCAGTAGTAATTGTAATCCCGTTTGAAGATATTGTTGTAAGTTGATTTGAAGCATTAGTAATTGTATTTGCTGATGAAATAAGTGCACTTCCAGAAATTGAAGTATTTTTTACTCCTAAATAATTTAAAGTATTAGTACTCGCAGAATCTGCTTTTAGCAATGCAGATGCAGCAACATTGTATGCTGAACCCACCAAGGGACTATTATTTATTTGACTCGCTGTCCAGTCAGCGATTGGTAGTGATCCTACTTTTGATGTTGTCCAAATTGTTCCATTAAAATAAGCATCTCCACTTTTATTATCTAACAAAAATTTTGCGGTACCCTGAGATGAACCACTTGTTGCACTAGATGTAATTGCATACCCAAGAATACCATTTTGGTTTATAATAATTGCTCCGCCACTGGCACCTGTCAAATTTTTGTAACCCGAACCAGTATCTACAGTTTTTACCCAAACATCATAAAGATTTAATGTTCCAGCAGTTTGTAATCCATTATAGTCTAATGTACCAGCAGTCATTGCTCCAGATGCTCCAACAGAAACAGTTACGGCATTATTATATCCAACAAGAGGCGTACCATCTAAATTAGCTGTTGGGGTAGTAAAAGTATATGTAATAGAATTAGGAGATACATTACCATCTGAGTCAATTGCTCTTACGGCTACAGTGTATGTTTTTCCTGGTTGTAACTTATTTAATAAAACAGTAGCCATTATGTCACCGTTAAATAATATTCAATTTCTGTCGGTTGACCGTATTTTGTTGTAACAAGTGCTGCAGATGAAGATGTTCTACTAATTAATTGTTCCTCTGAAGTTTTTGAATCTCCAGCCATTAATTTGAGGGAATCTAAATATATAGTTCCAGAAGTCATTCCAGAACTTGCACTAATTGTTTCAACGCTGTAGTTAAATGCTGATGCTGGACTATTTGACAAAGATACTGATGCGGTAAAATAACCTTGACTTGCAGTTGGACTTAATACCATTGTTGGTGCTACCCAAGAGTTACCGTTTGTATCTATAAATGAAAAAACAACAGAACCTGCGGGATAAGATGTTCCAAAATATAACAATTGCAAATAATCGTTTGTGGTATAATTGTTAAAATCTAAATTAAATCCCGCTCTTGATATTGTTGTGCCATAGCTTAAAGTAATGTTGTAGTTTCCAAATCTAGAACTAGCATATAGTGTTTTATGAGCACTTCCAGAATTATTGATCCAATCGCTTGAACCAGATGTTCCATAAACTTCATCAAACTCGGTTAAATAAAAATTGTTTTTGGTAGAAGTTTGTAAAAAGTTTTGAGGAACAATTCCAATTTCATAAATAGATCCGACTAATAATGGGTCAAGGCTTGCTTTTATAATTATTTGATTTGATCCACTTACGGCACCGTTTACATAAGTTCCAGAAGGAGAGTATGTTCTTAAAATTACGGGTGCACGACTTATTTCATATGCTAGAGATGTGTCTGTAGATGCTGATGTGGTTCCTAGTGCACCAACAACCACTGTTCCCGCCCAATCCTGAACACTTTGAGCTAAATAACGATTAATAATATCTATGCCATTTTGAGTAATAACATTATCTTTTTCAAATATTATCTCTCCATTAACTTTAAATACATATTTTCCCTTTATCATGTGGTCCTCGCATTGATTGTATATTCATAATTGTCTGCGCCATCTACATCATCAAAATATAAATACGCAGTCCATCTAACAACTCCGTCAGAATTTGCAGAATTATCTTCTAATTTAAAACTATTTGGATCTACATATAAGTTTGTCGGTGCAGACAATTCATAGCCAACTGAATCATCTGTCATAGTTTCTATTGGGGTGGGAACAGATAGATCTTCATCATCATTGATTGAATAAATTGTTGGATCATTATCTTCATCCCACAAATCATCAGATATATCAAAAATTACATCGGAGTCTGCATCATCTCTTACAATTTCATATGTTGTTTCTGAAAGCTCTTGATATAAAGTGTTGTTTCTTGGGTCGTCAACAGTTATTTTTATTTTATTTTTTGTAGGTACGGTTGCGGGATTAATACGCTTTTGTACTTTTTTATTTTTCTTTTTTTGATGACCTTTTGACATTTTTCCTCCGACTCCTATATTATACCATTTATGAGATTATTAACGGTTTTAATGTTAATTGCGTATCTGACAAACTTCCGTTAAATCCTTGCGTTACTGATGTTACTATGCAATTTAATGTGTTATTAAAAGATGGATTAACTGGGTCATATCCAATTCTTTTTAATCCATATGTAATTTGAGCAATATCTCCAACTTGTACTAGGGGATTTCCAAAAATAGAAACATTTATATCTGTATAGAAAGTGTTGGTAGATTTAGCCAGAAGTTTTGCAATTGTTTCTGCCTCTGCTTTGGATGAAACCCAGTTTGTAGTTAGATCAATAGTTAGAGCATAGTTTGGATCCACAACTCTCTCAATTATTCTTTCTTCCGACAATAATTGATAGTTTGCAAAAATTTGTAATGGTTCGTGAGTAGCATTATCTTTTCCAGATGATAAAACAACAAGCTCATTTGTATTATTAACTACAGCAAATCTTGACCTAAATGGTGTAGAATGTAAAGACGAGTAAGATAAATCTTCAGAATTAATTGGTCCTAAAATTGCTGCCTTTTCATTTGTTTTACTTGGTATTGCTTGAGATCCATATCTAACTGGAATTATTTGTGCTGTATGAGGTCTTATTGGACTTAGTGCGTGTTTTACATCGTATAATTTAAATCCATAAGCTTGTGGAAAGGATTGAAATAAATAAAACTTTTTAGTTTGAGACATTCCCCGAACTATATTATCTAAAAACTTATTAGATGAAAAATAATATTTATTTTCTATTGGATAAATATCTACAGATGGTTTGGACCCAGTAGAATCTGGCAATACTGTGTCTGCATACAATTCGTTAATATGCATTTTTACTGATTGGTTATCTTTTGCCTGTAAATATGCTCCAAAAGAAGTATTCTTTTTATTATAAAAAGGTTGTTTTTTATCATATTCTAGTATTTGAATTCTTTTATTGTCTATTGCTATTACAATATCGTTTCCATTAAGGTAAACTGAAAGTCTATGATTGTCCGAATCAAACACCGTTGAGACTCCTACATCTTTTAATAAATAAACCTTTTTATTATTGGTTATTCTATAAAAAGACAAGTAGTAGGAAACTGATTTTTGTCCTTTTTTACTTTGAGCTGATCTTATTTCTATAAAATAGGTTGAGTCTGTGCTAGTTGTTCCACTAACCTTTGTACCACTTAAGTTAAAAAATATTCCAACAGCAACATTATGAAAATCATTATACACCGTTTTTCTAACTTTTACTGCTTTTCCGTTCTTTTTTATAACATGACCATCTTTATTTTTTTTATTTACCAATATAGACCTTTTCTTTAGATGAGCATTAATTGTAAAATCTAAAGCAAATAAATTATGACCATATCCTTTTTCTTTTTTAGGAGAAATCATAACATACTGTTCATCTACATTTGTAGATAAACATAAACCTTTTGTATCTTTTGTTACTTTTGTTGTAGTTGAAGCTGCATTGTCTGAATGAATTGAATATGTATATCTATTGAATATTCCTATATCATTTTTTGAAAATACTTTGTGATCTTGTGGAGTTGTTCCATACTTTCCTCTTTGAAGCCCGACCAGCCTTCCTGTCGGATGATACTCAACCTGTTGTAGCTGAAGACCGCTTGAAGTGTAAATGTCCTTTACTTCTTCAATAGCCCTGGCTATATCCGACTGACTTGTAATGATTTTTGTTAAATTAACATTTGAAACTCCTATTGGAAAAAATACATATTCCATTCCACTATATCCAATAATTTCTGGTCCAATCATTAATTCGCCCTGATATTGACCAATATTTTTTCTAGGATTGTAAAAAGTAATACTTGGGTCAAATGACAAGAAGTTATCTCCAGCATATAATGTTTTGTTTAATGGAAAATTTGGTAGAGCAACATCATTTTCTTCCCACCAAATTTTAGGAGAAGATTGTGAATTTAAAAACCATGTTTGTCCAGCAGAATTTTTTTGATTTTTTTCATCAATATCTGGACTATCAAAATTTTTGGGAATGGTGTATCTAATTTGAATTTTTCCAACTTTGTCTCCAGCTGTTTCGGTGTAGGAGTCTGGAACTATGTTGGCTATATATGTTAAACTTGAAGAGCCAAAAGATGTTCTTTTTACATCTGTAACTGCAAAGTCTGGGGCATACTCTAAAGAAGAAGCCTGTTGCAATATTTGCTTTAAGCTTTTAAATCTCATCATTCCATATTCATCCATTGAAGCACTAATTTGATGAGAAATTAATAAATCTTGCAAGTTTTCCATAATACTTTTAGATTCGTCATACCAAAAGCTTGGAGTATTTGTAGAAGATTGACAGATGTTGTATAAATCATCATAATCATAATCACTAAAACCAGCAGTATTTAAAATGGTTGTTATGATATTAAAAAGATTGCTTCGTTCACAAGCAAATTGTGGAGATTCTATTCCATTATAAATCTTTGTTATATCATATAGCTCCACAGAAACATTATTAAAATCATTAATAGTCCAAGAATTAGCATACATTACATATTGTGGAATTTTTTCGGTAAGGTCCTGTTGAAATGACGGGGAGTCAAGGAAGCCATAAAATTTAACTCCCTGTCGAAGTAAATTATTAAATGCAGATTTTGTTGATTGATTTTCAAATATTGTGGCACCAATAGTGTCTGTTTGATAAACTGGAATATTGGTTAAAGTAACTTTTCCAGAATTTGAATTTATATAAGACAAAGGAAATCCATTAGAATTTGGAGATGTTAAATCTGTTCTGATATCATAATCTATTAACAATGGAGATAAGTCAATTTCTAGTCTTGGAGATATTTCTAACAAGTGAATTCTTTGACTATCTGAAAAGGTAACATTTTGAAAATTTGGGGTAACATTTGTTACGGTATTGTCTGGAACAGTAAAGGTAATTCCAACAACATCATTTTTTACATTTTGAAATGTCCCGCTTGAAGATAACTGAGGCGGGGATGTCCAAGAACTTGTAGACCAGGCAGAACCATTGTAATATAAAGTTGTTATACCATTTTTATTAAAATCTGATGGAGAAAGTGCTACTACCGTAGATCCAGTGCTAGAATACACAATAACATTTGCGGTATTTATGCTAGTAATTTTATTTACATATTTTAAAACAATTTTATTTACAGACAATAATTGGTTATATCTTGCCTGTAAAGATCTTTCTTTGTTTGAAGAAATATAATATGTAAATTTGTCATAATGGGATGGAATCATAGCAATCTCAGGAGATATAATTTCTTTAGAAAATATTGTTTCTGGATTTTTAATTGCAAGACTTGCTGGTTTGACATAACTAGAAGAATAGGTATCCGTTTTTATTACCTTGTCAGCGGCGGGCAAAAGTGGATGAAGTAATGCTTCTCCAGGTCTAAATGGCTTAAAAACTGATTCTGTAGGATAATATTCATTTAAATAAAAATCATATTCTGTAATTGGATATATCTCAAAGTCTGAAACTAAAAATTGTGCGTTTTCATATTCAGATGTTGCATTAAGGGTTAGAGATATGGAATATATTTCGTTTCCGCTGTCATAAGGGGTGCCAAACCAAACTTCAACTCTTTTCCAAACATCTGATGATGCTTGTATTGATCCGTCAACTGTTGAGAGTTTTCCAGTTTGATTGCTTGTTGATTTAATAAAAAGATCTATTGGTATTAGGTTTCCATCTGTATTTGATGCTGATATTTGAGGAGATATAAAAATATCATTAGCATATGTTGATGGACTATATGCGTCTCCATACAAAGTTGGATTAGAGTCTGTATAACTGGTAACACTTGAACTTCTATTCTTTTTTACAGTTGTGAGGTAGTGGGTAGTATTATTTGTTCCAATTGTTTTATAAATTTTATAAGAACTAATATTGCTGGGAGTTTCTGTATCTGCCCACTTTAAAATAACTGATGTGCCAGATGCTGATGATACTAATACGGTACTTGCGGGTAATGCTATAGGATTTTGTACTGACATATTGTTTGAATTAACTCCAGCAATTCTATAAGTTACGCTACTTGTACCAGAAGCACTAACACTTGCAGAAATAATTTTTGCTTTCTTAGGACTACTATAATTTTCTCCAATATCATATACCTTTGTATAAAAAATAGCTTTATAAAATCTTCCAGGAACAACACTACTTTCATTTAAATATGTAAACGGTCCAGTAAATGTTGATGTTATATTTCCAGATGTAGATTTAGATGTATTTGATGTTTTTGAATTAATTTGAAATTTAACTGGACTTGCTGATGTAACTCTAGAATTTACATTACTGTCACCTGGTCCCCAAGAAACACTGCCATTTGAGTCTGCTGTCCAATAGACTGGACTATTATAGGGAATTACATAATTTGTCAACCTACTAGCACTAGAAGATGTCACGACATAAGGTTGAACAAAAGAATTGTAATTCCATTCTGCCCACAATTTTGGAATAATTGCTATAGAGTTTGCAGAGGCAAACAATGATTGTGTTAGTGAACTACCAAGCATTATATCTCCGTAAATTCTATTCTAACATTAACCAAGTCTGTAAAAGTATATCTTTTTGTTACTTCATAAGTCAAACTTGTCATAAATGCTTGAATAATTTCATATCCCGAAGCAGATGGTGACGGATAAAATGCACTTGCTGCATTTGCACTAGCACTATCCTGAGAATGTGTTATTTTTACATATACAGGTTTAAACAAATTTGTTTCATAAAAATCTTTAATCCAAGCCCCGCCCTTATATCCATCTACAGTCATTGTATAACCCTGACTAGAACCTGTAGTTGGTGCAAATGTTCCAGAAGGCAAATCATTCCAGCCAGTACCAATTTTCATTTTTTTTGCTACAACAAATTTACGCATTGTGCCGTCAGCCATTCTTGCTGACCTCTCTAATGTTTCAAAGTCAAAGGTGATTGGCTGTCTATTATGATCAGTTAAATAATAAAAGGTATTTGATGCACTTTGTGTGGCTACAGCAATACCAGCATTTGCATTATATGGCATTAGGCTCTCAAACTCCTACCCGTAGACATGCTTTCTGCCTCTCTTCTAAATCTAGTTGCAACCATATCGGCTATATCGTCTGCACTTGCATTTGCGCCATTTACAACAATATTAACATTGTATTGTGGGGCGGGTAATGAAAGACTTGAATCATTTGTACTTCCGCCAACATTATATGATTTAATTATACCACCAGTGGCATATTTAGGACCAAAATTACCAGAATTAATTGCGTCTAACATAGATTGACCATATTTGTTAACTGCTGCAGACTGAATTACATATTCTCCATTTGAAAGCATTGCGGGAATTAAATCTGCTTTAGGTCCACCTGGTCCCGAAATATATCCGCCATCTGCTTTTTTAATTCTTCCTTTTTCCATACGCAATATAGATTCAAATAATTTTAGCATATCTGGTCTAACATTCTTAAGTTTGCCACTCTTCCATAATTCATAATAATTATTTATGCTTCTATCAAAGTAGGTTTGTGGCATTCCTGGAATTCTCTGTTCAAGCATGTCTACATAGGCTGCTCTTTTTATCGCATCCCATTCCAAAACATTTGCTTTTTGCTTAGAAAATATATTAAATAGGTCCCGCTCTGACTGAGATAATGTATAAAAATCTGGAACCCTAACTGAGAACCCCCAGTTATCAAAAATACTGTTTTCTTCTTGACTTTTGCGTTTATATATTTTAAGTCTTTCTACTAGATTAGCCATATATGTCAAAGATTTTCCGTCTGGAGCATTCATTACGCCAGCTCTTATACCAATAGAAACCCCTGACTCAGATGCTTTAATATTAAATAATTGATGAATTATTGCTAATTTTTGACGCAGCGTCATTCTGTCAAATTCATAATCATAAAGACCTGGCTTTCCAGATTTAAATGATGTTAAATATTTTATGAGTTGTCCTGGGCTGTATCCCAACTCTTCCATTAATGGCAGATACCTTAAATTCCAAGGATTTCCTCTTCCTTGTCTAGTTTCTTCAAAAGTCCAAGCTTGGTCTCTTACACTTTTAGCTGCTTCTCTGCCCATTCCAAAACCTTTTGGTAAACCAACAATTTTTTCAATTTGCTTAAGCACCGATGGACTTGTAAAAATTGCTTGAAGCGGACTTAATCCTAAAGATCCCATTGTATCTCCAGCCCTAACATATCCGATGGTTGATATTATTTGCGATGGGTCTAAATTATCTCTTAATGCATTTTCAAACATGGCTAATGGAACATTTTCTGGATTATAAGAATAGTATCCAAATTGATTTGGATTCATTTTTCCATAAGCATTCATAAATCCTGCACCAACATCTTCCCATTGTGCACCCAAAAATCCGCCTCTGTCAATATCTATCTTTCCAGAATCCATAATTTTTGCTCTTTGCTCTTTGGTCAAACCTAAAATTTTTGTTGGGTCATCCAAAAATGGTTGAGCATCAGTTTTCATAACTTGTATTAGGGTATCTGGGGTCCACTTGATATCTGGATAAATAGTTTCTAAAGATTTTAGCGAGACCGCTTCATTTAGTTGTTTTATTTCTGGATACATTTCTGCAAGTATTTGTGTTGCCCTTCCTTCTGTTGGTCCCATAATGTGACCAGCACCAAGACCAATATCCCTTACACCTGTATTGAAAAATTTTGAAAAGTGTCCCAAAACACTAGGGTTTTTTAATTCCGAAATCATCATTAATCCACTTAGACCAAAATGCTTGTAAAACAAATCTGCTGCTTCAGCATGGGTTTCTGACTTTTTCATAAGTTTTGCTAGTGTTTTTTGTCCAAAAACTTCTGCAATTATTTGTTCTAATCTAATATTTGGATATACTGCCTGTTGTTCATAAGATCTTGATGCGTCTTTATTTATCCACGATGCCATCCAATCAACATCTAGTCCCTCTTTATTCATTTCATATTTAATTTTTGAAAATAAATCGTTGTAAATATCTTCTCTTTTTTTCATTAAGCCAAGAATGTTTTCATCATCTTTTATTGCTCCAACAACCCTAGATTTTCTTTGCAAGATTAATTCAGAGAGTATGTGCTCTCCGCCCTCCAAATCATATGAATAACTTTTATCAAGTAGTTCTTCTAAATCTAACTTTGAAACTGGTAAGTTTCTTAAATCTTCTGAATCTTTTAAGGACATATATTCTGATATTGCTCGTCCAGTTCTAATTGGATTTTGTGGTCTAAATTTGTTTTTTAGACCAAGGGCTACCCTGCGAAGCATTTGTTGGTTTATTTGATGCTGGAATTCATTTCCAACTTCTGACGACAAAACTTTTTTGGACAATTGACTAATCGCTGGACTAAATTCTTTATCTAAAGCACGAAGTCCAGCGGAAGTTAGATTTTTTACGCCGCCCCAAATTTTATTTCCAGTTTTTGACAACCCTTTACCAGCCCAACTTAAACCTTTTTTAGCTATTTTTGAAACTGGATTTACCAAGGGGTGCCATAATGGTTTGGTAAATTGTGTTGCCTTACCTATTAATTTTGGAGCACCCCAAGCAAGCATTACATCTCCAAACAATCTTTTTGCCCCATCTTTTCCTCTAAATGGATTATCTTCAAAGCCCTGATTTTTACTATACTTACTATTTTTTCCGAATATAGCATGTCTAAATCCTTCCTCCATACTATACCCAAAACCACGACCAAGTTCAACATATGGGTTTACTAGGTCATGTAACACTCCAGAGCCCCAAAAACCTTTTCTTTCTCTATTGCTTGAGTCAAAAATTGCACTCCACCATGAGCCATATCCCGACTTGTTTTTATTTTCACCCACAATACCACCATCTTTACGAGGTATTCCAAAAAATGTTGTAATCTTTTTATCTTCGCCTGGCAACAAAGGAACTGTTGTAAACCTTTGTTTCATTATTGCCACTATTGCCTCGGAAAATGATTTATACTTGCCGTTAGATATGCGAGCCATATGTCTATCTAAGCTTGCAGAATGATGAGCCAAGTTTTCTTTTCCTGGAAAAGCCATTTCCATAGCATAATTAACAAGATCTTTATTTATTGATGTGTCAAAGAATTCTAATAAATCTGATCTAAATGATTTAGTTTTAGTTTTTCCAAACATGCGGGTTGCCTTTTGAGCCAAATCTTCTAAGTATTCGTGCTGACCAAAATCCTTATCCTCTCGCAAAACTGGAAATAGGCTTCCATCTGCGTTGGTAAACATACTAGCACCACTATCTACAATAAATGGATATTTATTCATTGGTATTAAATTGCTACTATGTAAATCCCAGTTTCCAGTAAGTTTTGACAGCATATATTGCCAAAGATATTTAGAAGGACTCTTTGATGAACGATCTCCCTTTGCAAAGTCAGAAACAAATTTAGAGCCTAACACATTTTTCATCGAACCGTCTTTAGTTAGAATTGCAAAAAGCTTTTGATCCATGGCAAATTCTGGACCAAATATTGCTCGTACAAATTGATTCCAAAAAGCTTCAAATTCCATTCCCGTAGTGCTCTTTAATTCTTTTAAGAAATATTCTGATTCCATCCAAGAAAGTCCACCCTCTTGAACGAGATATTTTCCAGTTAAACCAGTTTTGTTAATACCAGACGATCCAGCAAGTTTTCTTATTTCTTTAAGAAAAGAAGAATGGTCAAACGCAGTATTAAAGAGCCTTGATGCTCCTTTAGAAGACCCTAATCCTTTAGGGATTCCTGAGAGTGCTGGAGAAAGTTGAGGACCAAATATACTTTTTGCGCCAAGCATAATAGTTTCTGCAACATCTTTTACGCCCGAAATAATTGGTTTTGCAATAGGCTTGAGTATTGCTTTAAATGGTTTTGCAAGCCAGCCCATAGGAGCAAAATTAAGACTTGCAAGAGCAGCGTCTCCAGCATAATTTTTCATATTGAATCCACCATCCTTAGTGGCATAAGGATTATTTTTAAATAATGAATTTTTTGACCCTTGTATGTTGCTATTAACACTATGACCAGTTATTCTAGCAGCCATATTGATGCCCATATTTTGAACACCAGCAAAAGCATTTCTTAAACCTTTTTCTGCTTGATATCCCCCAAAACGACCAAGTTGAACAAATGGATTTACAAAATCATGTAGTACTCCAGACCCCCAGAATCCTTTTCTTTCTCTGTTACTAGAGTCAAAAATGGCACTCCACCATGAGCCATAATTATTAGATTTTCCAACAGGTCCTCCATTAGCAAACTTTTGCTCGTTAATTCCGTCAAGGAATGATGTGCCATATCTTGCAACAGAAGATGCCTTAACTACATACTCACCATTTGAAAGTCGGGCGGGAATAGAATCTGATGTACTATCTCCTGGTCCTCTAATATAACCGCCATCTGCTTTATTATTAAAAATATCCATATTTATGGAAGGAAACTTTACATCTTTATTTGTTCCATAAACATGTAGTTTTAATGAACCCATTGTGCTATTCCAATATTCAGCAATTGATTTAAATATTCCTTTAAAAGCAGTTTTAAGACCTTCAAGCCCCGATGTAAATTTTCCAGGAAGATCTTTAATAAACTTTTCTATTTTATCTGCCATTTGATTTGGACCCAGTTCTCTCCAATCAGCCCAGTAAGTTCTTATACCACTAAACTGTTCTTGCCAGAATGTTTTTATACTTCCAAAAGCACTCGTAAGTGGTTTTATAAACATTTTTGAAAAGTTGCCTAATCCTTTTTGAAGTGCCGCTCCAAATTCTGTTTGAGTAAAATTAGTCCACAATGTTTTAATACTAGACATTGCACTTGCCCATGCCCCAGAAATTGCAGTGGCAATTGAAGATCCCCACCCACCAACTGTATCTCCAATAGCTTTTCCAATTGTTCCAAAAATATCACCAATTACGATTCCTATTGATCTAAATGTGTTGGTTACTCCTTTAATATTTGGATTTCCAAGTAATGAGTCTAGCCATCCACCGTTATCTTCTTTAAGTTTTACCTTCAAATCTTTATCTTCTTTTTTAACGGCTTTATACGCCTTATCTAAAGCATCTTTAAGGTCATTTTCATTTAAACCTAAATATTTTGCAATATCCTCAGACTTTATTAAGCCATCATCAATTAGTTTTTGAATTGACTTATCTGACAATGCACCTTTAATTAATTCTGGAATATTCTTATATTTACCAGTTGAAGCAAGTTCTTTAATCGTCTGCTCCATTGCAGACATTCCCTCTGCAAAGTTTTTAACCTCTGGAGTCTTAAATGTATCATTTAGAGTTTTGCCCAAATCATTCAAATGCTTTTGTAGTTTATCTATGTCTTCTTGAGTTTTTCTCATCGCAGAGTCTATCTTATTAATTCTTGCTTGGTCTGCATTATCTTTCTTTTCTTTTTCATTTAATGCTTGCTGTTTAGCTAATTCTTCATTATAGCTACTTTGTGCAGATGCCATTGCAATTAGGTCTCCAGATGCAGCAGCCCTAGTAATACTGTCTTTCAAATCGGCAAGTGCTTTTTGTTGATCAATAACCTTTTGTTGTTGATCATATTCTTTTTGCCTAGTATCCATTTCTTTAGCAATTGAATCAATTTCTTTTTGGCGGGACTTGTTTAGATTTTCCAATGCATAAATTTGATTTTGCGTATTGTCTGTAGCTTTTTGATTTCCACTTATTAGAGAAGCATCATATTTTGCTTGTCTTTCTTCTGCAATTTTATTCATTGCTGAGTCGCCCTTAGACAATGCTTGCATTGTTGCATATCTAGCTAGAGCAGCATTGTATGCGTCAAGATTCCCAGCAGCATTTAAATACTGCTGATTTGTTAAATTCATTCCATTTGCTTGCATTGCCGACAAAGTATAAAGTCTTTTTGTATTAAATCCTGCATCGGAAAGTTGTGTATTAAATTTTCCAACATCTGGCATCATTTTAGTAAGTTCAGTATTCCATGCTTTAAATCCATCTTTAGACTCTGTAATTGTTTTTGTCATTCCAGAAAGTTTACTTTGCATCTTAAGCATTTTATCTGGATCTATTGCAAATAGTTGTGCTTGCTGAGTCATCATTCTCTTGGTTGCTTGATCACTATATTTTTCAGATGTCCTGCCCGCAAAAGCTCCACCAAATGCTCTACTAGATTCGAGGTAGTTTTTCAAATATTGGGATGGGTCGGATGTGAGTGTTTTGACATCAAAAATTGATTTCATTCCGCCAGTCCAGGCTTTACCATAATTACTCCAATATCCACCAACACCCTGTGCTTTTACATATGCAGTGGGGTCTAAGAAATTTTTATTAAAATCTACTCCAGCAATTTGTTCATTTTGACCAGACTTAAATGCTTCTACTGCTGACTTTGATCTCTTAATTCCGCCCTTTAACAAAATTCCTTGAGATATAGTTCCAGATACTCCACCAGCCTTTAATTCTCCAGCAATGTCAGCTAGTACTTCGCTTGGCTTTGCTCCAGCGGCAACTGCGGTATTATATTTTTGTTGTGCCCAAGTAGCCAGTGCGACTGTATCTCCTTCTTGTGCTTTTAATTTTAGGTAAGCTAAAGTCGACTTAGTTTCTTCATCCTGAGCGTTTGTATAGGCAGTTGCATATTCATCAATTTTTGAAACAGATGTTCCCAATTTTGTAGCTGCACTAAAAGAAATATTTGAGAAGTCTCTTATTTTAATTCCTAGATTGTGCAAACTTGTTGAACTAAGTTGTATAGAGTCCTGATAGGCTGCAGCAGCATTTTTTATTTTTTCCGATTCTTTCTTAATTGCATCGGTAGCAAATCCCAATGCAGCTCCTGCTACCGCACCTATAGCCACTCCTTCTGGACCAAACATGCTACCCATCATTGCGCCCATACTAGCCATATTAACAGCAGACTTTGCTCCGCCCTCTTTCATTCCACCAGCAACTTGCATACCAAGCATACCAATCATTTGACCACCAATCATTGATCCCATGCCGCCCTTAAACGCTTTCGATTTAATTTTTCCAGTTGCTGGGTCTCTAACAGGTTCTCCTTCAGGTCCTATTTCTGGTCTAAACTGCCTATATCTGTCAAGCAGTCCAAGCGGACCAGATCTAGGAGTATCTACAATTTGTAGTTGTGCCGCTCTTGCTATTCCTGCTTCTTGCTGAACTAATGCTGCTTCTTCTTCTGCAACTAATCTTAATGCAGATGCTTTTTGTGCCGCTTCTATTTCAATAGCTGCGGCTCGCTTCATAGCAGCTTCTCGTTCTTTGCCCGCAAGTTTTCCTGCTTCTATTTCAATTTCTCTAGCTTTATATTTTCCTTGAAGTTCAATTTCCTTTGCTTTTTCTTCTGTTTCAAATCTTATTAATTTTACTTGTTCTGCTGTTTGCAACTCTATTGCTTTTACTTTTTGCCAAGCTCCAGCCCTATCTATATTTGGAAGTTTTCCTGTTAGCCATTGCCCAGCATAGGTAATTTTTGATTTAATGGCATCTCCCATTACATTTCCTAAAACTTTCCATCCTGCTGGTCGCATGAGTGCTCCGATTGTATAACTCATCCTTTCCATACGACTAAAGTATTCTGGAGTTCTGCCTACATAGCTAGGATTTTGAAAACCTGTTCTAAAGGTACTAATCTGTTGTTTTAAAAATTCACCAGCAGAAATAATTTTATTTGTAATATTTCCTAATGCAGCTGGGGCTAAAGCACCCATATTATATCCAAATTTTTGTACACCGCTAAAGTATGACGGGGTTTGCTTGAAATAACTTGGGTTTTGTAATCCAGTTTTAAAAGCACTAACTCCATCTTTAAAACTTGAAGAAATTAATTTACCTGCACTTCTTGCAAAATCTCCTAGTTTTCCAATTGATCCTCCAGTATTAACAGCAAGTGTGCTTAATTTATTAAAATGTGCTGGAACATTTTTAAATGCCACATCTGGATTTTGCATACCAGTCTTAAATGCTGATACTCCACCAGATAACCATTGTGGTAACAAATGATTCATATTTGCTAATTTTACTCCAAGTTGGTCAGCTGCTGATAGGGGTGAGTAATGCTGGTATGTATTTGGGGAAACACCCATTCTTAGTCCCGCAGCAAAATCTTTCGCCATTTGAGTAGCAACAGTAGGAATCATAGATGTTATAATTTTTGCATACTGACCAAATGTGTCAATTCCACCTGGAGTTACTCTACCTACCATTCTAGAAAAAGCAGATCCGCCATCGGCAAATCTTGGGGCTTTGTTAAAATTAATGTCTTCTAAAAGTCCGCCATATTGTTTGGCAGCATTTTTGTTAATTACATATTCTCCAGGCTCAAGCATTGCTGGAACTTTGTCGCCTTCTCCAAATCCTGGAACCCAAGCATTTCCACCCTTTTGTAATGTAAAGAAAGGATTTGACATTCTAGACAATCTTGTTTTTAATAAATCTGTCATCATTGGGACAAACGGCTTGTCAAAATGTATTGACATTGCTTTGTTTAGGGCATCGATTATTTCTGGATTTCTACCAGTAGCTTTTAACATAATGCCAGAAATAAAATCTTCTGAAATTTTTGACTTCATTTCTTCTAAAATATTTGATACATATGCCTTTGTATCTATTCCTCTTTCTGCCAAAAGGTCTAAAGATTTAAGTCCTACCGCTCTTATTTCTGGTTGTTGAAGTACTGATGATGTGGCAGATACGCTTTCTATAAACTTTTTAATTTGTTCTGGAGAATTTGGCGTAGTTTTATAATATCCAACCTGTTGCAAAAAATGTTCTCCACTGTCAGAAATGGTTGTTGCGCCACTTCTAAATCCAAAATTACTTCCGTGAAGATCTTTGTTTCCTACAAGAATAGACTCTAGGTATCTTCTAATTCCTTGTTCTGGGTCAAAATCTTTAATTGGAACCCCGCCCCATTTATCGTAAAGAACTAAATCTCTAAGTAGTGGTGATCTTAAAACAAACCTTTGATTTAAATTTTTACCTATAAATCTGGATACTACTTGATCAATTGCTGCATTGGAACCGCCCAAGCCTCTGTGCAATTGATTAATAAATGCCTCCAACGCCATGGTATGGTTATCTGCAGTTTTAACAAATATTTCTTGTTTTTCTCCTAATTGAGAAATTGTTTCAAAGGAGCCTGAAAATGGTCCACTCATAATTCCAGGAACTGGCAAATCTCGACCAGTTAATGTTTTTTGAAAATAATCTGATACTGTAAGACCCTCTGTAAATCCTGGAATCATACCGCCAGTTTGAGCAACAGGAATTCTAACTCCATTAATCATTTTAGTTGAGCCAGGAGCAATAGAGTGAACAATTGGCAATCTAGTAGCAAGGTCACTACTATATCCAGTTAATGGGAATTTTTGACCCTGTGGTAAAACATACTCTCCTTCATTTCCATAATAAGTTTGTCCAGCAAATAATTTTGAAACTGGAAGACCCATAGTTTCTGGTCCAGTCATTGCATGAAAGAAAAATGGAAGTTTGTTTCCACGAACCATTGCATTCCAGAACCTCTTGTCATTAAAGTCTGGCATAAACCTTTTCTTTAAGAATGTAGTATCTTTAATATCAGTAAAAGATGTGAACGGTCTTGTTGTTGATGCTATCCAGGGACCTTGATAATTTTCCATAGCTGGAACTCTATTTCCTGATACGGGTTGATATTCTGGTGGGTAATAACGATCATTTGCTGCATTTACTAGATTTGTAATCCAGGGGTGCATATTTGCTCCGCCCTTAACATTATCTACAACCATTGCTCTTAAAAGATCTTGTCTACCAATATTTCTCATCTGGTCATTAAATATGTCTCTGAAAAAGCCGTTGTATATTTCTCCCATAGGTCGGTAGGTCTCTTTTCCTGGATTATTCCAAGGTGCCATTCCATGAAGAACTGGGCGAATCCAAGACTCTAAAGCTTTTTGAAATTGTTCTTCTGTATACGGATTACCTCTAGCCATCCATGTAGGACCGCCACCTTCTTCATATCCTGGAATACCACCGCCAGATTGCAATTTCATTCTGTTTGCTTTTAGCCAACCCATTAAAGTTTTTCTGGCTTCTATTTCTGAAATTTTTGGAAGTGCTTCTATTTGGCTTAATTTTGCACCAACAATAGGTGTTACTGCTCCAAAAGGATTATTTGAGCGAGTA
>Ga0214923_10001869_pt1 | contig 29114 bp, 28 predicted proteins | sample LL1510_MetaG_FD_177993 | JGI IMG/M metagenome (GOLD analysis project Ga0214923, IMG submission 177993) | Freshwater microbial communities from Lake Lanier, Atlanta, Georgia, United States - LL-1510 | ecosystem: Environmental > Aquatic > Freshwater > Lake | place: USA: Georgia | collected...
TGAGCAGAAAGTTTAAAGTCAACGCTAACCGCCAACTGCATACCGCCTACTAAAACCAACGTTTTTATATGAAATATGATCTCTCGATAATTGGGCTAGGCTACGTCGGCCTGCCTCTCGGTCTCCAGCTCGCCCAATCCGGCTGCCGGGTGTTATAAAAATCCTTTAACCTAATTCCCAAATCTAAATCCCCGTGCTCAGTATCGTCCACCAACTGGTCTCAATTCCCGCTATTTACGATCTATCCCAGAAACTTGCCGGAGGAAATATCAGCCAAGCAATTCTTCGGCAGGAGCTTTCCTCACTGCCTAAAACAGGCTCTGCTTTGGATGTGGGCGGAGGCACGGGGTTGATGCGGTTTCTTTTGCCGGCAAACTGGGAGTACACGTGCCTTGATAACGACCCTCAAAAATTAAGTGGCTTCCAGAAAAATTTCCCAAGTGAAAAGACGATTCAAGCATCAGCTACGAAGATCCCTAATCCAAACAATACCTACGACCTGTGCATTTTATCTGCCGTATCCCACCACCTTCAGAGCTCAGAACTAGATTGTGCACTAAAAGAAATCTCCCGGGTATTACGCCCCAACGGGCAGCTTTTGTTTCTGGATGCCCTTTTTAATCCGGACAATGTTGCCGGGAAAATTTTGTGGGCCCTAGATCGGGGTGCCTTTCCGCGCGCCCTTAATGATTTAAGGCGCCATTTAGAAAACGACTTTGTAATTACAAGAAGTAAAACCTGGAAAGCTCTCCATGAATATGCGTTGCTCTTTTGCAGAAAAAAACCCTCCTAAAAATCCCTAAAGAAAATTCAAGCAGCTTGAGTACCCTCGCTGATTACGCTTCAAATATATCGAAAAAACCAGACGGCATTTGGTATGCCAACAGGATCGAGCCGGTTTCTTATCCTAGCAAGGGCAACGACCAGTGTTTTGGGATCGAAGACAAGTCGTTTTGGTTTCAGCATCGCAACGCGTGCATCATTGAGTTGGTTAAAAAGTTTCCGCCGCGCGGGAAAGGGCCGATATTTGATGTCGGCGGGGGCAATGGATTCGTGGCCAAGGGTCTCATGGACGCCGGATGGGATGTCGTGCTGGTAGAGCCCGGTCCGTCCGGTGCGCGGAACGCTCAGAAGCGTGGCTTGCAAAATGTGGTCTGCGCCACGACGCAATCGGCTGGATTCAAGCCGGGCAGTATGCCGGCTATTGGCGTATTTGATGTAGTAGAACATATCGACGACGATGTGGAATTTATGAATCACCTTCACGACCTGCTCGAACCAGGTGGGATGCTCTACCTCACGGTGCCGGCCTACAATTTTCTGTGGTCGGATGCGGATGTCGAGGCCGGGCACTTTCGGAGATACAGTTTGGGGAGTTTAGGTCGAGCGTTGGAGGAAGTGGGGTTCAAGATAGCATTCGGCACATACATCTTCCGCGTTTTGCCACTAAGCGTCTTTCTGTGTCGCTCCCTACCTTTCCGGATGGGCATCAAGGGAATGCTTGCCGCTCAAGCTAGAGCGAGCCGAGCGCACGGCACACACCACAGCTTTGCTGTAGGAGTAATTCGGCGTATGCTATTGACGGAGGTCAATCGCATCTCGGGAGCCCGAAAAATGCCACTTGGCGGAAGCTGTCTTGTGGCTACTTACAGGGTCAAGTAATTCTTTAGCCTATCCTTTCCGGTGCTGGCGGGGCACTCTATAAAAACTATGAGCTTTTTCTATATCGGGTCTGCGCCGATTTCAAAATGAAATATTCATTCGTTGTCTCTATCTACAATGACGGGTATTTGGCCGAAGCATTTTGCGCAGAGTTTCAGAGGGTTTTGCGGGATTACCTTGGCAAGCAAGAAATAGCCGAGGAGACGGAGTTAATTTTTGTGAATGATGGCAGTTGCAACGACTCACTTCATCTGCTGAAGCGGGCAGCAGCTAGGTATGGATTTGTGAAGGTGATCGACCTCAGCCGCAATTTTGGCCAGCACGTGGCCATGATTTGTGGATACCATCACGCCATCGGCCAATATGTAGGGCGTCTAAATGTCGATATGCAGGATCCTCCGCGTGAAATTCCGCAATTGCTGGACATTATCAAGCGAGGAGATTGCGACATCGTGATTGGAGTGCAGCGCGACAGGCAGAGTAAATGGGTGGATCGTGTCACTTCGCGGTTCTTTGTGTGGTTCTTTAATTTGTTAATTGGTGGAAAGGTGCCCCACAGCACAGCCGCATTGCGGGTGATGACCCGGCAATACGCCGACAACTACAAACGGATTAATGATAAAGCACCCTTCCTGCAGGGTTTAGAAACCTGGTTCGGCTATCGCGTAAAATATGTTCCAACAGACCATCAGAAACGCTCTGACAAAAACAGTTCCTACACATTTGTGAGGCGGCTCAAGCTTGCGCTGAATGCATCAATAGCATTCTCGGACAGGCCGCTAAAATATGTGGTCTACCTCGGGTTGATTATCGGATTAATAGGCTTCGCTGGCTTGTTGCTAATCCTGCTCCGTCAGGTATTTTATGCAGACTTGCTCGCCGGCTATTCCTCGACATTAGCCATTCTTCTCTTTTGCTCAGGAGTCCAAATTCTCGTTATCGGTCTCAGCGGTTTGTATATCGGGAAAATTCTTTCCCAAGTCCAAGGTAGACCGCTTTACTTAGTTCGAGAAAAAGTAAATTTTGTTGGATCGCCTTTGTGCGATGTTGACCAAGAGGCTGTTTCTCTTACTCCTTAAATAACTCCTAACCCAAATAACAAAAAATGCACGAATCAACAGTCATCACTTACTCCTCAGACGACAGCATAAGCGCACGAAAAGAATTGTTCACAATCATGAACAACTACCCGGCTACTGACGAAGAAAAAGAGCGTTCGCTCGGACTATTTATTCGTGGCTCGCTCCTTGCGCGCATCATTGCGATCGCAGACATTTACGCAAAAATTGTTGCTAAGCCAGGGATCGTTATTGATTTGGGCACTTGGCGGGGGCAGACAGCCGTGCTCTGTGAAAACCTGCGGGCAATCCATGAGCCTCTTCACCTAAACAGACGAATAATTTGCTTCGATACCTTCGAAGGCTACAAGGGTTTTTCTGAAAAAGACCATGCGACGGGTCTGCATAAGGATGGAACTTATAATGTTGGCGGGGAGAACTATGCGGCGCTATTAGCCCGACTACTCATGCTGCACGAGCGTAACAACGCGATGGGCCACAATCACGGCAAACACAAGGTGATTCCTGGCGATTGTCGCCAGACTCTACCAAAATTTTTCAAAGACTTTCCAAACGAAGTGGTTGCGCTGGCATTTTTTGATGTCAATAGCTATGAGCCGTCGCACATAGCTTTTGACGCAATTTTCGAACGTCTTATCCCTGGTGGCATCGTGGTTTTTTGGCAATTGACTCGTGACGTTATTCCGGCTGAGGCGATGGTTTACGCTGAGCAAATTCTTAACAAACGCTCTCACGAGTTGTTTCGTTCAACCTACTATCCTGGCCTTTGCTACCTGATAAAAGGCTAAAGCGATGAGGGTAGTCGTTATCGGAAACGGCGCAGTCGGTTTAATGATTGCGCGGGAGGTAGCCAAGCGATTTGGTGACGCAATTGTCGAGGTCGTTGGCCCATATCAGCGACCCGGTTGCGCGTCAGTTGCAGCCGCTGCCATGTTTAACTCGTTCGCCGAAATAGACGCTGGGACGCTCAAAAATCCTTTCGAGCGCAGAAAGTGGTTGTTCAATCACGAGGCTTCCCCGCTATGGCCTGAGTATTTGAGGGAGATAGCGTCCGAGTCTGGCGAAATGCCCTCCTCGGGCTTCGGCACTTATCTCATCAATAATCACGCCTCTGATTTTCTCGAGGATGAAAACTTCGATGCTGTCTTGGCAGCGTTGCGAGAATTTAAGGAACCGCATGAGACGCTGGCTCCAAGCGAAATCCCGCATTACCGACCCTCCAGCGCTAAGAGGGCTGGACGCGCAATATTCATACCCAGTGAGGGCTGGGTGAATCCGGTTCATTTGCTTGTCGCACTAAAGCGTGGGCTCGAAAAAACAGGGCGAACCAAATTCGTCGACAATGCATGCGCTTCCTTGTCTAAAGCCACAAATGGCAGATTGTCCGGGGCAAAGCTCAAAGATGGCACATCCGTCAGCGGTGATGTTTTCATTTTAGCGCCTGGTGCTAGTTTTAGTGAAATAATTGGTGCCTCTGCCCTTGGTATCGCCTTTCCCCGCGTATTCTACGGCGTGGGTTGTACAGCAGTTTTGGGCACTGGAAAAAACACGCTCACCAACTGCATAAGGACTCCAAACCGCGGGCTAGCTTGCGGAATTTATTCGGCGCCCAGGGACAGCGAGCACACCGTGGTCGGCGCAAGTAATCTCATAGCCCCGTGGCCGATGCCGAATGCCCGCGTAACAAGCGTTTACACCCTGCTGAAATCGGCGATGGAGCAAATAAATGAGGAGTATTACCGAGCAGATCTCACCGCAGTTCATGTCGGCTGGCGCCCCACCTCCGAAGACACGCTGCCGATGATCGGAGCGACAGGAATCGACAACCTCTTTGTTGCGACCGCGACCAAGCGCGATGGCCTACATTGTTCACCTCTTATAGCTCAGTGCATCGTCGACCTGCTGGAGAGCAAGCCAGCGCGCTACGACATCAGCCTATTTAAGCCTGATAGAACCCCTGTGCGAACTCTTAGCCGCAAAGAGGCGGTAGATCTTTTCGTGCGGCATTCGATGAATGCGAATTACCAGCACGATTTTGTGCCGGCGAAGAATCGCATGGTTGAGCAAATGGAAAATATGTATCGACAGCAAATTGAGAAATTACATGACGAAGTTGGCGCTAATGACTGGGGGATACCACCAGAAATGATCGATATGTATCGCTATGGCCATATCAAGGCTGCCTGAAAAAATTAGGCGAGGGTGAGAGTAGTTATCCTCCAACCAAGCTACATTCCGTGGCGGGGTTATTTTCATCAAATCAAGAAGGCAGACACATTCGTGTTCTACGACTGCGTGCAATACGACAAACACGGATGGAGAAATCGCAACAAGATCAAGACATCTCAAGGAGAGCAATGGCTGTCTGTGCCTGTCAATACGCATGGTTGCGTGACTGAGGGGCGAGCGATACGAGACGTGCCCATCTCGTGGAACACACGGTGGAACGAAAAGCATGCGAAAAGCATTTCCCAGAGCTATTCAAAGGCGCCGTTTTACCGCGAACATCTCCCACTTCTCGAGCAGATATACGAACGACGTGATGAGAAACTTTCCGACTTCACCTGTGCCAGTACAGAGCTGATTGCACGTGCTTTAGGTATCAGGCACACACAGTTTGTCAGGTCATCAAGTCTTCCCGCCAAGGGCACCAAGACGGACCGGCTATTGAGTCTTCTGCGCCACTTAGGTGCGACTCATTACATATCCGGGCCATCGGCTCTGACCTATTTAGAGTTAGATAAGTTTAGTAATGCAGGAATAACCACAGAAATTATAGAATACAACTACCCAAAGTATCCCCAAATTAATGGTGCGTTTATTCCTGATGTAACGATTCTCGATTTATTATTCAATGTGGGTCCGGAAGCGCCCCGTTTCATTTGGGGAAAATGATTTCTTTCAATCGCCCTTACCTAACTGGCAAAGAATTAGGTTATATTCGGCAGGCTCACCAAAGAGCTCAACTTGCAGGGGATGGATTTTTTACAAGAAAATGCCAGGTTTGGCTTGAAAATAAACTGGGCACAAAAAAAGCCCTCCTCACTCACTCCTGCACATCCGCACTCGAAATGGCAGCAATTTTGGCGGATATCAGAAAGGGAGACGAGGTCATCATGCCCTCCTATACGTTTGTCTCTACAGCCAACGCCTTTGTGCTGCGGGGTGGGGTACCTATTTTCGTAGATATTCGACCGGATACCTTAAACATCGATGAAAGACTTATCGAGAAAGCCGTTACCCGGAAAACTAAAGCAATCGTACCGGTTCATTATGCCGGAGTGGGATGCGAGATGGATACTATTCTAAAAATAGCTCGCAAGTATCAGATTCTTGTGATTGAAGATGCAGCTCATGGCGTAAAAGCCACTTATAAAGGCAGGGAATTGGGCACTATGGGTGATTTTGGGGCTTTGAGCTTTCATGAAACAAAAAACGTCATTTCCGGAGAGGGCGGCGCGCTGCTAATTAACAATCCCAAATTTATAGAAAGAGCAGAAATTATTTGGCAAAAAGGTACTGATCGAAAACGATTTATGCGAGGCGAGGTGGACAAGTATACTTGGAAAGACATCGGTTCATCCTTCCTACCCGGCGAGTTAATAGCTGCTTTTCTTTGGGCCCAGCTGGAAAAGGCGAACCAAATTACAAAAAAGCGCCTTAAAATCTGGGATAGATACCATGAGGCCTTTAAAAGTTTGGAGACGAATAAAATGCTTCGCCGACCGGTCGTTCCTATTAATTGCCAGCATAATGCCCATAATTACTATGTTATATTAAAAAATAAAAAAATTAAAAAAAGACTTATAAGAAAATTAGAAATTTTAAAAATCTTTGTCACTTCTCACTACGAACCTTTACATAAATCAAAATTTGCAAAAAAATATTGCAAAAAAATATTTTATTTAAAAAACACAAACTTTGTTGTGGATAGGTTGATAAGGTTGCCAATGTTCGTACAATTAAACATGCGTCAAATTACCAAAATAATAAAGCACATGAAAAGTTTTCTTAATTTTCAAAAATAATTTATGATAATATATTTTTTCCCATTAATTTATAGTATAGTGTTAATATGCCTTCTAAAATTTTACAGCATTACGTGGATAAATTATATGCTACTTGGAAAAGGTTTAATTTTAAATTTATTTTTAGGTTTACTTCTAAATATTTTACACAAAACAAAAATACCTCTGTTACTAATTTTATTCACTGGTGTATTTTTATTAGCAATAACCTGTTTAAAACCAAGCTGCCTTACTTTAATTCTTATTGTATTATTTTTTATTAACCTTTTTATATACTGGAAAAATTCTCTTAAAAAAATCTTTAATTTGTCCGGCCGACTAATCCAGTACGTCATAATATCTTTCTTGCTTGTTCCAGTAGGAACCTGTCGTTGGTTTAATACGGGCGTGCCTTTTCAAGATGAAATTAAAACCATCCTATCCTTTTCATCAGACAATCTTTTCCACGCTGCGTATAGCGCAATCTTAAAAAATTATATGATAAGTTCCACGGGTCTACATGGACTAATTCCAACATCATATCATATTTTATCGCATTCAAGCTTTTCTATATTTTCGGAAAGCCTAAATACTTCCGTCATTGAATCTTATGCGACCTTTTACCAAACTACAATTCTGCCTTTACTTTTTATGTCAATTTTAATTTTAAAGGACTCTATCCTTTCACTGTATAAAATTGAGCCAAACACCACCTTTTTATCAAATTTTTTAACAGCTTTTTTATTAGTTGGAGTAGTAAACAATATTGATGACGGAGTATCTTGGGGCAGTAAGTACGGCATAAGCACCGGCCTTTATGCATCACAATCTTATACATTAGGTTGTATTTTTTCAATAATATTTATCGCAAGTATGCTTGATGACAAAATTAAAAACACAGCGTTCAAATACCTATATTACATTTTTTCAATTTTCATTTTAATTTCTACAAAAATAAGTGCAATAACATGTCTTTTCTTCTTATTATTTAAAAATAAAATTATGTATTTTGTTTGCCTCTGTCTAATATTAAGTTTATGTATTATTAGCAAGTGGGGATCTTTAATATCACAGCTCCGTCCTTCAAATAGTTTGTTTGAGGTTGGGATAGCGTACTTTAACATTTCTGCTGATCAAGGCATCTTTCTATATGCTTTAACAGCATTAAGATTCATTTTTATTCATTACTTTTATTTTTTTGTTTTCCTTATTTGTTTTACATTTTGTTTTTTATTTAAAAAAGAACAACCTGCTCGCCCTTTTTTTTGCTTTGTTGCCCTTATTTTTTTAACAAGTTTAATAATATTAGCCGTTGTTCCGGCAAAAGGACCCCATGCGTTATTAGGCGCAGCCCATTTGTTTTTTTCCGAACCTGTTAATCTTTTTTCAATTGCCGGAATTTCTTCATCTTTGGCTATTTTATTTCAGGAGAAAAAGCTAAAAAAATTAATAATCGGCTTTTTTGCTATAATTGCTTTAATAGCTTCCTTAAATTATTTTAAAAAAATACAAAATTTTAAAAACCAAATGCTACAAATGGGTAACGTAAATTGGGATTTAAATCGAATGGAAATTGCATCGAACCTTATGAATTACAGAAAACTCGAAAAAAAAACATTAATTTATGTGCCCAAATCAAATAAAAAATTTTGGGATTCTTGGGACAGAAACTGGAGTCAAATGACGCTTCCTTTTTTAGTTCCTGCGGTTTCTGAGCACCCTGGAATATTCGCCTTACCAGATATTTCCCTAGAAAAAAATAAATATGCGAAGTTGTATACGAGCTATATGTACTACTCGGATAACATTTTTAAATTATCTGGTAGTGAAAAAATAAGCAACGATATACTAGAATCAGAAACATTACGGCAAGGTTTTTCTTTTTATGAAACATATAAGTAAAAGTAAAAAATTAAATAATATACTTGTCACTGGCGGCACGGGCTCCTTTGGCAGGGCGTTTGTGGCGGAAGTGGTCCGTCGATATCCTAATGTTGAGCGCCTAGTGGTATTTAGCCGGGATGAGTTGAAGCAGTTCGAAATGGCCCAAAAGTATCCGGAGTCCAAGTTTGACTTTATGCGGTTCTTCATTGGGGATGTGCGGGATCGGGCTCGCTTGCGCCGGGCACTTGAGGGCATCGACACGGTAGTGCATGCCGCCGCGTTAAAACAAGTGCCGGCTGCGGAATATAATCCGATGGAGTTTATTCATACCAATGTGTTGGGGGCAGAAAACCTGATTGAAGCCTGTGTCGATGCGGGGGTCAAAAGGGTAGTTGCCCTGTCCACCGACAAAGCGGCCGCGCCTATCAACCTGTACGGAGCCACCAAGCTTTGTAGTGACAAACTTTTCGTGGCCGCCAACAATTACATCGGGAAAGATACGGTTTTTTCGGTCGTCCGGTATGGAAATGTCATGGGCTCGCGTGGGTCGGTGATCCCTTTCTTTCTGAAAAAAGCCAAGACCAAAGAGCTACCGATAACTGACCCTAACATGACCCGATTTAATATCACTCTTCGAGAAGGAGTCGAGATGGTTTTATGGGCTCTCCAAAATGCGCTTGGGGGAGAAATTTTTGTCCCAAAAATTCCCTCTTATCGGATCACCGACGTGGCTAAGGCAATTGGGCCATCCTGTCAGCAAAAGGTAATTGGCATTCGCCCAGGGGAAAAAGTACATGAAGAGATGATCACCACAAGCGACAGCTTCAATACCGTAGATCTAGGAAACTACTATGCCATTCTGAACACGGGGGCCGGCCACTCTGTGGCCGAATACTTGAAAAAGAAAAAAGGCAAAAAGGTGAAAGAAGATTTTTGCTACAATTCTGGGAAAAATGACAAATTTCTGACTGTCCCTGAAATCCAAAAACTCATCCGAGAGCATCTGGATCCCTATTTCCAACCCGTCTGAGCTCCATACCCTACAGCCGGCCGTGTCTGGATGCCTCCGACATCCGGGCGGTAGTCCGGGTTCTTAAAACCCCTTTCCTTACCCAGGGTCCGGAAATTGGAAAGTTTGAGAAGGAGTTCGCCAGGTTTTGCGGGGTCAAGTACGCGGTGGCTTGCAGTTCCGCCACAGCGGGACTCCATCTTTCCGCCATGGTTCTCGGGATGGGGCCGGGGGATCTTTGGTGGACCTCCCCCAACACCTTTTGCGCCACTGCCGATGCGGCCTTAAGGTGTGGAGCAGACGTGGACTTCATCGATATCGAGTGGGGAACGTACAACATGGATCTGGGCTTGTTGGAAGAACGTCTGAAACAGGCGGCCCGAAAAAACCGGGTGCCAAAGGTGGTAGCTCCGGTGCACTTTGCTGGAAACCCCGTGGACATGGAATTTCTCGACACACTACGGAAGCGTTACGGATTCAGAGTGGTGGAGGATGCCGCTCATGCCACGGGTGCCGAACTGAGGGGTGAGAGGGTTGGTTCCTGCCGATGGTCGGATTTGTGCGTTTTTAGTTTCCACGCTGTAAAGATTATTACTACTGGAGAAGGCGGAATGATTGCTACAAATTCAGCGGCCCTTTATGAGAAACTCTGCCGGCTAAGAACCCACGGCATCACTCGGGATCCGCGGCATCGACCGAAAGCAAAAAGAATGCCCTGGTATTATGAAAAAATAGAGTTGGGAAATCACTATCGAATAACCGAAATGCAAGCTGCTTTGGGTAGAAGCCAGCTTAAAAGGATCCAAACATTTCAACAACAGAGGGAAAGAATTGCACTACAATATTCAAAGGACCTAGCTCAACTGCCGCTGGATTTTCATCGGTTGACTCCTGGCGCTCGCTCGGCGTGGCATCTCTACCCTGTCTGTGTAAAAAAAGAGCCGCCTTTAAGGGATAAAATTTTAAAACAACTGCATCGGGCTGGGGTGATGGGCAATCTTCACTATATCTCTGTCCCGAGACTTAGGTTCTATCGAAAAGTAAAGAAAACAGCAGCCCCATGTCCTCAGGCAAAGAAGTTTGAAGAAAGAGAAATTAGCATTCCGATTTACCCTTCATTATCCAAAAAGCAGCAAGAAGTAGCAGTCGTCTGCCTAGCTAAATTCCTGGCCGGGAAATGAAGCAAAAAAAAGTATTTCTCGAAAAAGAAGGGGACGCTTGGTTTGAAAGAAACCATTCGGCTTTACAAAAACAAAAGTTTGACCTCCAGGACCCTGTGATTTCGGCCATTCATCGTTGTATTAATGCGGATTTGAGTCAGAAAAAAAACAAAGTAGCTCTTTTGGAAATTGGTTGCGGCGAGGGAAAAAGGCTTAAATATCTTTCCAAAAAATTTAATATTTCTTGTCAAGGCATTGAACCATCACAAAAAGCCGTGGCTATGGCCATTGGGAATAAATTATCGGTGGTGCAGGGAACGGCCGACAGTTTGCCTTATGACTGCCAAATCTTTGACATTGTGGTTTTTGGGTTTTGTCTATACCTCTGCGACCGAGAACATTTATTTCAAATCGCCCATGAGGCAGACCGAGTGTTAAAAAAATCGGGCTGGATAGTTATTCATGACTTTTTTTCTACAAAGCCTTCATCCAATGAATATCATCACTTTAGTGGGCTTTATGCTTATAAAATGGACTATCGGAAGCTTTTTGATTGGCATCCCGATTACACCTGTTTTTCCCACGAGGTAATCAAGCACGCCGGGAACGGATATACGGATGATCCCAATGAGTGGGTCGCAATTTCAGTTCTTAGAAAAAGGGCACTTAATTAACAGGTTAATTTTGGGCACGGCCAACTTTGGCCAAGACTACGGAGCTACAAATAAGCGTGGAGAAATTCCGTGCGATGAGATAAAGGCAATTTTGGCGCAGTGTCTTGATTTGGGAATCAATCAGTTGGACACGGCCCAAGCCTACGGTCGGGTGGAGGAAAAGCTGGGGATGGCGGGGGTCACGGACTTTTTCACCACCACCAAGATCGTTCTTCAACCCGAAGAAAATGCCGAAACCATCCCCGCGAAGGTTGAGCAGTCCATGCATCGTTTGAAAGTAGATCGCCTTGGCAGCCTTCTTCTTCACAACGAGCAAAGGCTGAATCAACACGATGCCGGGAATGTGGCGGAGGAGCTGCATCGGCTCGTGGCCAAAGGCATGGTGGGCCGGGTTGGACTATCCTCCTACGAGCCTGCCCAGGCGCTGGAGCTCTGTTCGCACTACGGTTTGCAGGTGGTGCAACTCCCTGCCAATGCCTTGGATCGCCGTCTTTTTCAAAAAGGTCTGCTGGACAAGTTTTTGGCCAAGGGCATCGAGGTTCTGGTGCGGAGCGTTTTTCTCCAAGGCCTTCTGCTGGAGCAGCCCTGTAAGGAAGGCAGGATTCCGAAAGGAGTGTTGGACCACGCAGGGCGTTTTCGCGAAGGGTGCCGCAAGGAGGGTCTGACCCCGTTGCAGGGAGCGCTTGGTTCGGTTCTGGGAATCTCGGATAAAATCAAAATTGTTTTTGGCGTCAGCCATGTAACGGAGCTGCTCCAAGTTCTCGATGCATGTGAAAAGGCCCAGGCCCCCGGAGCATTTTCCTGCCCCTCCTGGCAAAAAGCGTTCGATCCACGATCTTGGGCTCCTTGAGGAAAAAAGGCTCGCGGGTGGTTGCCATCGTCCAGGCCAGGATGGGGTCCACCCGTTTTCCGGAAAAGGTGGTCGCACCCTTGGCTGGAAAAACCCTGATCGAGATCTTAATTGACCGGGTTAAAAAGGCACGAAGCCTTGATCATGTCGTGGTAGCCACCACCACCGCAAAGCAGGACGACAAACTAGCTGAGCTGTTGAGGGCCCGAAAAATCCCTTTCTATCGCGGTAGCCAAGAGGATGTCTTGGCCCGGTATGCCCAAGCCGCCCGCCAGGCGAGGGCGGACGTGGTGGTCCGGATCACCGGGGACTGCCCCCTAGTGGACGCCGCACTCGTGGATGCTGTCGTGGAAGACTTTCAAAAAGGCGGAGCCGACTACGTTTCCAATGTTGATCCGCCAACTTTTCCGGACGGGTTGGATGTGGAGGCTTTTTCTGTCGCGGCCCTTCAGGAGGCCAACCGCAGGGCTAAGACCGCCCACGAACGCGAACATGTTACCCCGTATCTGCGCAAGAATAGTGCTTTCAAAAAAAGAAATTTTCGTAACCCAATAGATCTATCCCGGGAGCGATGGACTGTGGATGAACCAGCAGACCTAAACGTAGTAAGAAAAATCTTCCAATCCTTCTCCCCCCGAACCGACTTTTCCTGGAAAGAAGTCATAAAACTTAAAGAACGGCAGCCGACCATCTTTGAGGCAAACAGAAAAATCAGCCGGAATGAAGGCGCCAGCTTGGGAACAGGACAAAAGTTATGGAAACGGGCTAAACAGGTGATCCCCGGCGGCAACATGTTGCTTTCAAAAAGGGCGGAGATGTTTCTGCCAGAGAGGTGGCCGGCCTACTTCAGCCGGGCTAAGGGGTGCCACGTCTGGGATCTGGATGGGAAAAGTTACGTTGACATGTCGATCATGGGCATCGGCACCAATCTCCTTGGCTACGGGCATCCGGCTGTGGATGAGGCAGTGCGTCAGGTTGTCCGCAAGGGAAACATGTCCACCCTCAACTGTCCGGAGGAGGTCTATTTGGCGGAAAAACTGATCGAGCTTCATCCTTGGGCGGAGATGGTGCGTCTGGCCCGGACTGGGGGCGAGGCCAACGCGATCGCCATTCGGATTGCCCGGGCGGCCACCGGCAAGGAAAAGGTGGCGGTTTGCGGATATCATGGGTGGCACGACTGGTATCTGAGCGCCAACCTGGCCGATGACCATAACCTAGACGGGCATCTTTTGCCGGGCCTGGATCCAAAAGGGGTACCCAGAAACCTCAAGGGAACGGTGTTTCCTTTCCGTTATAATCAGTACGAAGAATTGGAAAGCCTAATTAGGCGGGAGGGTATCGGCGTCGTCAAAATGGAGGTGGAACGAAATGAGCCTCCGAAAGATGGTTACCTTCAAAAAATCAGAAAATTGTGTTCCGACCGGGGAATCGTCTTGATCTTTGACGAGTGTACCTCTGGTTTCCGGGAGACTTATGGAGGGTTACATAAAAAATATAAGGTGGAGCCGGACATGGCGATGTTTGGCAAAGCCTTGGGGAACGGCTATGCCATCACCGCGGTCATTGGTCGCAGGGAAATTATGGAGGCCGCACAATCCACATTCATCAGTAGCACATTTTGGGGAGAGCGGATCGGTCCCACCGCGGCGCTGAAAACCCTTGAAGTCATGGCCAAGGAGCGCTCGTGGGAAAGAATCACCACTACTGGGAAAGAGGTCACCCGCCAATGGCTCCGGATGACGAAAAAACACGGGTTAAGGATCAAGGTCTTCGGCCTGCCGGCTCTGGCAGGATTTGCTTTTGAAGACCCAAACCACGCAACTTATAAAACTTTGTTTGGCCAAGAAATGCTGAAAAAAGGCTTTTTGGCATCCACCGCCTTTTACGCGTCTTGCGCCCACTCGCCGGGAATTCTTCGTCCCTATGTCACAGCGCTAGACCAGGTCTTTGCGGTAATCAGCCGATGTGAGGAGGGTTTGGATCCACGGGCAATCTTGGACGGACCTGTTGTTAGCGAGGGATTTAAAAGGCTGAATTGAAAAAAATAGTTTTCCGTGTGGATGCTTCCTCAAAAATAGGGAGTGGCCATGTCATGCGGTGCCTGAGCTTGGGTAGGGCTTTGCATAAGGATGGTGCATCGTGCCGCTTTGTCTGTCGTGAACATCCAGGGCACCAGATGAATAGGATATCTAACGCAGGATTTAAGGTAATTGCGTTGCCAGCGCCCAATTCCACGTTCGGAGTCGGCGAGTGTGATGGCCCTGATTTGGTGCATGACTCCTGGATTGGGACCAGGTGGCATCATGATGCACAAGAAACAATTGAAGCTTTGGCGGGAGAAATAGTGGATTGGCTGGTTGTCGATCATTATGGTTTGGACCACCGATGGGAACATCAGCTTCGTTCCCATGCCAAGAAAATTATGGCCATTGATGACTTGGCAGATCGCAAACATGACTGCGACTTACTGCTAGATCAAAATCTAGTAGCCAACTTGGAAAGACGGTACGACGGACTTGTTCCATCTCATTGTGTGAAACTTTTGGGTCCAAAATACGTTTTGTTGCAACCCGAATATAGTGATTTGCATGCACGAACTCCCCCGCGCCTTGGTCCGGTGCGTCGGATTCTGGTGTCCTTTGGAGGTGCTGATTTACAAAACGTTAATAGCATGGTGATTAAAGCATTTGTCGCGTTAAAGCGTGATGATGTCGAACTCGACGTGGTTACCAATACGAGCAATTCTCATTTCGAAGCTTTGCGCATTCAGGCAAAGGCTCATCCGAAGATCCAAATCCATAGAACCCAGCCAAGCTTAGCTCCGCTAATGTTGCAGGCTGATCTGGCAATCGGCGCCAGTGGGGTAACCTCCTGGGAACGCTGTTGTTTGGGCCTTCCTGCGCTGGTGATTACCTCAGCGGAAAACCAGCAACCGATCGCCGAAGAACTCCACGCACAAGGGCTGGTACGTCGCTTGGGAAATATTCATACGGTCAAAGCAGAGGACGTCATTCGAGCTTTGCATGAAATCTTGGAAGACAATGACTTGGAAACATGGTCGCGCCGGTGCCTGAAACCAGTAGATGGCAAGGGGGCTGAGCGGGTGGTTACAATTCAAAATCTTAATCCGGTAACTCCGCTAAAGGCAAGGTTGGCCCAACTGAAGGATGAGGCCCTATTGTTAGACTGGGCCAACGACCCCTTAGTGCGGCGTAGCTCATTCCACTCAGGGACGATTGACAATGAAACCCACCGACGCTGGTTTTATAGCCGTCTCAGGGAGGTCCAGAGGTGCAAGATCTATATCTTGGAAACCGATCGAGGTTTGTCCATTGGACAGGTGCGTTTCGAAAAAAAGGCAGGTGGATGGGAAGTTGATTTTTCCCTGGCGCAGGAGGCAAGAGGTGTCGGATTAGGAAGACCCTTGGTAAAAGCAGCAATCGCAGAACTGCTTCCAGTTGAATCAGGGATAATGGTGTATGGTCGAGTTAAACCCGATAATCTGGGTTCCCAAAAAATCTTCGAGCGTTTAGGATTTTCTGCTAAATCTAGCGGGGCAGAAATTACTTATAGCCGCCTGCTCAAATGACAAAAGTTAACAAAACTACTACTGTTCCCAAAGCTGCTAAAATAAAAACCAAAAAAAACAGAGCGTGAGCCACCGCAAATTGTTGCATAGAATCTGTGGATCGTTTTGCAGTTTTTATACGGAACAGCATCCGGCTGCTAAGTAAAACATCTGTCTTATCGATAACTCAAAGGCACCAGGCTGGCTCGACAAAAAATAATCACGCAGCGGTTAGCACTCTTACGGGTTGCAGACTTAATAAGATGCCATACATTCTTTAATCTAAACGTTAAAAAATTAAAAACCCCATGTCTAATAAAAAGCCTAAGCCGACTTATGTGTTTGCCAGTTGTAAACCATGGCATCTGAAAAGCTTCCAAATGTTGGCGAAAAAATGCCGCGGGCGGTGGATTTATGTCACAGACCCTCGTAGGCTGGTTTCGGTGTTGGCGAAAAGACGGCCACGTTATATTTTTTTCCCGCACTGGAGTTGGATGGTGCCGCAATCCGTATGGGAAAAGCATGAGAGCGTGTGTTTTCATATGACCGATGTCCCCTATGGTCGGGGTGGCTCGCCTCTGCAGAATCTCATTCTCAAGGGTCACACAAAAACCAAAATCACTGCCCTGCGTATGGTGGGGGAGCTGGATGCAGGACCTGTGTACATGAAGAGAAATCTTTCCCTGCACGGTCGTGCCGAGGATATTTACCAGCGCGCAGGGAGGATATGTGTGGCCATGATTAATCGGATGGTAAAACAACAGCCGAAACCGTTTCCCCAAAAAGGGGTCGTGGTAAAATTTGGGCGGCGGAAACCAAGTGAAAGCCGTCTACCCAAGATGGGAACACTTTCCAAATGGTACGACTGGATCCGCATGCTTGATGCGGCTACGTATCCAAGGGCATTTTTGAAATACGGGGACTTCCGAATCGAATTTCATTCTGCGGTTATCAAGGAAAACAAACTGGAAGCCAAAGTCGTAATCACCCGAGGAGCCCTTAAGAAATGAAAGAAACCGTTATGGTAATTGCCGCTCATGCCGATGATGAGGCCTTAGGGTGTGGAGGGACCATGGCTCGTTTGGCGGCAGAAGGGGCACAGATCAACGTGGTTTTCATGGCCGACGGTGTCCATTCAAGAAAAAGTTCATCCCAAAATCATCTAAAGCTGAGAAGAGAAGCCGCGGAGAAAGCGCAAAAGATACTTAGGTCTGAAAGATGCCATTTCCTAAACTTGCCCGACAACCAGATGGATCAGGTTCCATTTTTAACGATTGTACAGAAGCTTGAGGCTTTAATTGAAAAATATAAGCCCAAAGTAATATTCACACATTTTCACGGTGATTTAAATGTAGACCACAGGATTACCCAGCAAGCCGTTATGACGGCTTGCCGGCCCCTGCCAGGTTGCCCGGTAAAAAAAATCTACGGATTTGAAGTTCCTTCAAGTACAGAGTGGGCAACTCCCGGCAAGGAACCCTTTTCTCCAACTTTCTTTGTGGACATTGGACCATTTGTGGAAAAAAAGAAAAAAGCCTTAGAGGCCTATTCCATGGAAATGCGAGAAAAACCGCATGCCCGAAGCATGAATCATGTTGAAGCGCTTGCCCGACATCGGGGGAATTCAACGGGAGTTGAAGCGGCAGAGGCTTTCGTCCTTTACCGCCATATTCAGTGAAAGAATTGAGCCAAAGGTCCATTCGCATCGGCTCTTTAACGGTTGGGGAAAATCGGCCTCCGATCTTGATAGCCGAAATATCCGCCAATCACAACGGTTCATTGCAGAGGGCTCTGGCCACAATCACGGCCGCAAAGCAGTGCGGGGCGGATGCGGTCAAAATACAGACCTATACGGCTGATACCATGACCATCGACTGTGACTTACCTGACTTTATGATTAGAGGGGGGAGTTGGGACGGATACAAATTATATGATCTCTACAAGTGGGCGCAGACGCCGTATGAGTGGCATAAGCCCCTCTTCGAGCATGCAAAAAAAGAGGGTATCATCCTCTTTTCCACGCCCTTTGACGAGACAGCGGTCGATCTATTGGAAAGTCTAAATACGCCGGCTTTTAAAATCGCCTCCTTTGAATTAACCGATCTTCCTCTGATTGAATATGTCGCCAGAACCGGCAAGCCGATGATTCTTTCAACAGGCATGGCTTCTGAGGAGGAAATTCAAGAAGCGATTACTACCGCGCACGGTGCGGGCTGCATGGAATTATGCCTTCTTCACTGTGTCAGCAGTTATCCGGCTCCGATTGATCAAGCCCACCTTCACCAAATTTCGGCATTGGCCGAAAGATTTAAACTCCCAGTAGGGCTTTCTGACCATACTTTGGGAACCACTGCCGCCGTGGCATCCGTGGCGCTGGGGGCCTGTGTGATTGAGAAGCACTTTACCTTAAACAGGTCAGATAAAGGGCCAGATTGCGAGTTTTCACTGGAACCACAAGAGCTAAAACGACTTTGTGAGGACGTAAAAGCAGCTTGGGCGGCTTTAGGTAGTGCTGGTTTTCGTCGGGAAAAAGCGGAGGAGGGAAGCAAGATCTTTAGGAGGTCTATATATTTTATAAAAGATTTACCTGCTGGGCATGTCATTGGCCCAAAAGATATTCGCCGCATCCGACCAGGTTTCGGGTTCCCGCCAAAAATGTATGGAAAAATCGTTGGGGCAAAATTACTCAAAGAAGTAAAAGCAGGAACCCCATTACAAAAAAACGCAGTAGACATAGATGAAACATAATACTTTAATCTTAATCCATCCAGATCACAAGAAAACCTTAAAAAATAAAAAATTCGTTAATCAAGAACTTGAGCTTTTACTGCAAAAAAAACTTTTAAAAAAATATAAAATAATAACTTATAATAAAAACTTTAAAAATAATTTAAAAAAACAGGTTTTGCAGAATTTAAAAAAAAATAAGGCAGCTTTAATAAAAAATGCAATTATGTTAAATGAAGAAGATTTTAAAAATTTAAAATTTCTTTGCTTACAATGCAAAAACTGGGGGTTTTTAGAAAATCGGTATTTTAAGACTTTTAAAAAATATATTAAGTATCCTGCAATCATCCGATATGTTTATCTGTTCTTTTATACGAAAATATTATCCGAATTAATACAAAATTGGATTACTCAATTTGATGCCTTAATTACCGTCTGCTATTATAATAGGGTAATTCTTCCTTTTGTCCTAGCTTTTCGAAAACAAAACAAAAAAGTATGGGATATACAACATGGATCCATTTCTAGTGCGCATTTTGCATACAATAATAATCTATTTAAGATTAAATCAAATTTAGCACCTACCGGTTTTTACATTTACCAAAAAAATGCGTACGATTATTTGAAAAAGAGCTTATGCGAAGTGGTGTTTCTTAAATTCAAAAAAAATCCTATAAAAAAACAAAACACTTTTTTATTAGTCACTTTGCAATGGGCCTGCAAATTGCCAAAAAATGTTTCCGATTTTCTTAAAAAAGTAAAAACAAAGAAGGTTATTTTGAGAATGCATCCTCGGGATCATGACCCTCTTTTTAAAAAATTCGAAGATCCATCTTTTTATAATTTTTGCAAAAGATCAAATAATATTAAAATTCAATTCGGATCAGAGCCGATAGAAAATACATTAAGTTCCACGTGTTTGCACTTTACGGAAAATTGTTCGATCGTGCATCAAGCCGCCGAGAGAGGAATCTTATCTATTTTTTGGTGTTCGAAATTTGGCCCGGAGATGTTTCAGAATGAAATTAAATTGGGCCTAGCTAGACAATTAAAATCCACAGAAGACTTGACAAAAGTCATCACTGATTTTAATTTGTAGTGATGATTTCCAATATCAAAGAGGTATTAGAAATACCTCGTAGAAAGGCACTTAGAATTTCTGTTGGAAGACCTGACCATGCTACAAATCTCATCCTGAAAGAAATTCACCGGAATGGTTTTTACAAAGCAGAAAAGTATTGGAACGAAGATAAAATCCAAGTTGCTAAAGCTGCGATTGACGAACTGTGCGCATCTACAAATGTAAAAAATTCATGGGTGGACCCAGAGAAATCCGATCATCGATTTTTCTTCTCCGAAAAACACGGCAAGATTTTTGAAGAATTTCAAAATGATCCTTTTATAGAAAAAGTTCGCAAATTCTATACTGGCCGGGAACGTGCTGATAAATGTGTTCTAGCAGCAAAGCTAATAAGTAAATCGGGCAACAAAGGTTCTGGGGGAGGATGGCATATGGATTCCCCTTTTTCCCTGCAATTCAAGGCTTTTCTTTTTTTAACAGATGTTACTGATGATAACGGCCCCTTAGAAGTAATTTTACCAACAAGAAATAACTTAATTAAATTTTGCTTGGAATTTTCTGGACTCAAAAAGGCTGGCCAATATAGATTTTCCGATCAAGAAGCAGAAAGGATTCAAGAAAAAGTTGGTTCAGCCCACACATTTATTGCGAAAGCTGGTGATTTGGTTCTAGCTGATGTCAGCGCTCTGCACCGTGGTAAGCCTATTGCGGCAGGGGTGCGATATGCTCTCACCCTTTATTGCGGGGATCCGAAGATAACTGAAAAGCTAGCCTAAATTACCAACTTAACCTAGGTGTTCATAACAGCTCTCTTGATTTAATTCCTTGTTTTTTTTAGCCAGGATTCTTGCAGCACTTACAAAAACTGGAATTCTTTTCTTAATAAGTAAAATATGGACAAAATCCCAAGCGAATTCCGCAAGCGAAATTTTAATTGCCGTAAGCATAGGGATGATCATTAGCTCGCTAGATAGTGGAAAAATATTTTATAATTATTACTATAGTAGGTCCAATAATTCAGTTTTTAAGGAAGAATATTTGTTACGATTGCTTGTCGGATTGTTTTTAGGAGCAGTTAGCCTTTGTTATGTTTTATATCAAAAAAATCAAAATACATATATCTTGTTTCCCTGCTTACTTATTTTAATCGCCGAAAGAACATTTGATGAAATTCAAAGATTTTTAATTTCAAACAGAAATTATAAAAAATGGTCCTTAATCCAAATCTCTCGGTCCCTACTTTATTTTGCGTTGATGCCTCTATTATTTTTCAGTGCCAGCCATGATAGGCGGCTAAGCCTTTGCATTATTTTACTTGTACCAACACTTTTGATATCACTAATTTTTATAAGATCAAAGAATAAAATAATTATCCAAGCAATAACTAAATTAACAAACAATTTTCAGAAAACCTTTTCTCAATTATTACAAAACTGGAAACCTTGTTTAATCGGTTTAGCTGGTTCTTCCCTTACACTGCCAAAAAACATTCTTTTAATTGTCTTCGGAAATGAAAATATAAATAACCTGCATCTTCTTTTTAGTATTTGTGCATTACAATCACTCTATATTTTTAGCTTTTTTTTAATAAAAAGCCGATGGAAAATTTTGCAGGATTCTTTTGGCCATTCAATAATAGATAAAAGATTTTACATAAATCTTACTGTATCAAGCTTTTTTATTTTAATTTGTGGATTATTTTTATTTCATATAAATTTAATAAGTAAATCGCTAATTTTTTATTTTCCTTTTATTATAGCCAGTGAATTTTTGTTAAATTTAAACAGCACAAACAGAGACATTCTTTTTTATCAAAGAGAAAAAACAAATCTTTTAAAGGCTGACGTATTAATTCTCTGTTTTTTCTGCGGCCTGGTTTTTTTAATACCAAAAACCCTTGCTTGTGGTTTACTTTTACTAATTATAACAGAAATAATTCGCAATGTTTTGTATAAAAATAAACTCAGCTAATAAAGTCATTATCGCTTTTTTATTGATCGAATATTTATTACCCTATTCTTTGCATTCCTTTGTCAATGACCCTTCTTACATGTATTATCAAAATGGACGATTTTCGTATTTGTTGCTTTGCTTTTTTTTATCAGCAATATTACCTCTTTTTATGTTTAATAGAAAAAAGATATTAGCGCCCTCAAAATTTCTAATAAATAGAAAATATCTAAACTTTTTTATTATAACTTATTGTTGTGTCGTTTTTCTTTATAATCTTAGTGGGCTAACTGGCAGTCGCTATTTTGGAAAAATGTCGGAATTGCCAAATTTTAATTTTATTAAAGTTGTAACTCAAATTTCGTTTGAGGGCGTTTCGCTTGTCATTATGCTTTTGCTGTGGTCTCTACTGCTTTCTAAAAATCTATTTAGTGCCGTACAAAAAAAAATTGCTTTTTTGACAATTTTTTCTACTTCTGGAATCAATTCAGCAATTTCTTCAATTTATCCGATTTGCAAGGGACTTTTGTTTCGATCAACCGAAAAAAAATTACCTAAAAAAAACTATTGGCGAAATATAAAAACTCTTTTTTTTGTTGTTCTTATTTTTTTCGCTTTATTTTTCCTTGGGCTTTATATTAAAAGCGGGCAGGATAGTTTGCCTCTTTATAAAAATTATTTTTCAAAAGAGTATTTAGTAGATAGATTTAGTACCCATCTTTATCACTTAAGTAGTGTAATTTATTTACGTGCATCAAAAAAAAATCATGAAATCAAAGAAATTTATCAGGTGCATCTTGAAAGTATTGGCGATAGATATAACTTGTTGATGTCAAATCTTAAAACGTTTAAAGAAGATCGTGATAAATCAATCAGTGGCTATTTTAATTATTATTTTTCGAACGAGGTATTAGGACCCCCAGGCCCGGGTGGAAGTTCGATCGGGCTTTTCGCGACAATGGTCCTCATTTTCCCGCTTAAAATTGTTTTCTTTGTCAACTTTCTTATTTTTTTTATAATAAAAAAGTGTCTGATCAAAGTGTTTAAAGATTATCATTATTGCAGTTGGCTTATGGCATTTTCATTTGCATATGGCCCGTTACGAATCTTTACTGATGATCCATTGGTTTGGCTAAATCCTTTTGAACCAAATCTTGTTTTCTTTATGCTTTTTTTATTTTTATACAAAAAAATATTCAATAATTCTTTTTAAAAATGCAATTAGTTAGTATTTTAATTCCTGTTAAAAATGAAGAAAGGTATATAGAAAAATGCCTTACTTCTGTAATTCACTTTCAACACCCGAAGAAGGTACGTTTTGAAGTTCTTGTTTTGGACGGTATTTCAACGGACAAAACTCCTTCCATTTTAAAAAAATACACAAAAAAGTATAAAAAAATAAAGATTTTTCGGAATAAGCTTGGTATTCAATCTTCAGCTATCAACTTGGGGCTGAAAAGGTCTAAAGGAGAGTGGATTCTCAGGCTTGACGCACACGCTAGGTATCCATCCGACTACCTGCTTCGTTGCATTGAGACCGCACACCGGACTAAGGCGGATAATACGGGTGGCATTTTTATTACGGAAGCAGGAGGATCTGGCTACCAAGCCCATCTAGTTCAAGCTTTAACCACCCACAAATTTGGCGTGGGTGATTCTGGCTTTCGAACAGGGGCAGAAGAGGATTGGGCCGACACCGTTCCTTACGGTTTCTACCGCCGGAAAGTGTTCGACGAGATAGGATGGCTTGATGAAAGGCTTGTTCGTGGACAAGACTACGAATTTAATAGAAGATTGACTGCATCAGGAGGACGAATTATGAGAAACCCGAAAATTCAAGTCCATTATTATAATCAAGCATCTCTCCGCAACTTTTTAGAAAAGCAGTTTTTTAAGGAGGCGCCATACAACGCCTACATGTGGTTTGTGGCTCCCTACTCCTTTACCTCACGACACGCCATCACCGGATTTTTTGCTGTCGGTGTTCTTGGAGGCATAGTGCTTGGCCAGATTTTCCCGAAGGCAATCGGAGTTCCCTTTTTTGGCGTGATGGCATTATATGTCACCCTTGCTGTCCTGTCCTCAATCCAGCAGGCGGTTCGATATAAGGAAATCAGGCATATCTTCTTTCTGCCTTTCGCTTTTTTCCTTTACCACTTTATTCATGGACTTGGACTTTTGACAGGTCTTTTACGCCTGGCCACTTTCACGGCGCCCGTTCAAAAAATCAATGAGCCATGGCCAGGTGCGGGTTTCTACCGCGTGCCGATCCGAAAGGGTTGTTTATCTAAAGATAGAGCAGATAAAATTATGGCTCATTCTTAATGGAGTGGCATACATCCGCGTCCTTTGATGCCGACAAAGAGCGAGAACGAATTCGCTACGACCAAAGAGCCGAGCATAGCCTTGAGCATCTCGCCACCAGATCCCTTGCGTCTTTTGGATCGGCTGGGATTCGCCTTGAATTCCGGGAGCCTTATGCCGACTATGAAAGGCAGATTCTTATCCGCTCCCACAAGGGAGCCCGGGTATTGGATCTTTGTTGCGGCACAGGGCTGCTTTCCCTGATCGCCCTTCCTTCAGGAGCTGAGTTATTTGTAGCCGACATATCGGAAAAAAATGTTGAACTTGCCTGCTTTATTGCGCAAAAGCACGGAGTGATCGTTAACGGAAAAACGGCCGATACTGAATCCTTGCCGTATCCGGATAAATCCTTCGATCTAGTCACCTGTGCTGGTAGCCTTTCCTACTTTGATCATAGTAAAGGCTTAAAAGAAATCTGCCGAGTACTGACAGATGGAGGCTACTTTATTTGCGTGGATTCTTTAAATCATCATCCTATTTATCGATTTAATCGATGGTTGCATTATCTCAGGAAAAACCGCACCTTGTCGACTCTTCTGCGCATGCCAACCATCAAGATCTTCAACGAATTCGAGGCGTACCTGGGCCAAGTGAAATACAAAAAATTCTTCGGGATTTTTAGCTTTCTGATTCCGTTGCTGATGCCGCTTTGCGGGCCCGCCCGAACTGCTTTAGTAATAAAGCGTCTCGATCGGCTGTTTTATTTTATGTCTAAATACGCATTTAAGTTTGTGGCCGTAGTCCAAAAGCGCGGTGCGTGAGATGTAAATGTCATCCATGACCGTTCCATTCTTCCGCTACACCCACATATTGGCCCCCCAAAAGGAGGAAATCCTGCGTGTTGCCACCGGGGTGATGGAAAAGGGGGCATTCATTCTGCAGAAAGAGTTGGAAAACTTTGAATTTCAGGTTGCGAGTTTCGCGGGGTCCAAACATGCCATTGGCGTGGCTGACGGGACGGAGTCCATGATTCTAGCCCTGCTGGCCGCAGGGATCAGGCCCGGGGACGAAGTCATCCTTGCTTCCCACACCTACATTGCCACGGCTTCCGCGGTGCATTTTGCCGGGGCCAAGCCGGTTTTGGTGGAGTGCCGCAAGGACCGACTTATCGACCCAGCAGATATTCGAAAGAAGATCACCAATAAAACCAAAGTACTTCTGCCCACGCAGCTGAATGGAAGAACCTGCGACATGGACGAGATTCAGGCCATTTGCCGGGAGCACAATCTCCTCTTAATTGAGGATGCTGCCCAAGCCCTCGGATCCAAGTGGAGGGACAAGTGTGCAGGGACCTTTGGGTTCGCCGGCTCCATCAGCCTCTACCCCGCCAAGGTTCTGGGATGTTTTGGGGACGGCGGGCTCCTCTTTACTCAGGATGATAAAACCGCGGAGATTCTGCGGGAGTTGCGGGATCATGGAAGAAACCGGGACGGGCTGGTGGTTCGGTGGGGTTTGAACTCTCGGCTCGACAACCTGCAGGCCGCCATCCTGTCGGTGAAACTAAAAATTTTTCCGCAGGAAATCGAACGACGCCGGGCGATCGCCCGGATTTATCACGAAAGACTGAAAGGGCTGGAGGATCTGACGCTCCCCCCTGGGCCGGATGAAGACCCGGATCATTTTGATATTTACCAGAACTATGAAATCGAAAGCGGACGACGCGAAAAATTAAGAGAATATCTGCGAAACCAAGGAGTGGGCACCATCATTCAGTGGGCGGGAAAGGCCGTGCATCAGTTTCATGGCCTGGGTTTCGAGGGCGTCAAACTGCCTTTCACGGAAAGGTTCATGGAACGGTGTTTTCTTCTGCCCATGAACACCTCCTTGACGGATGAGGAAGTGGAGTACGTCTGCGATCAGATCATCCGGTTTTACAAAGGGAAAAGTTGAGATTTGTGGCGGCTCAAAAACAAAAGCCCGGGGATTTGGGCGATCTCTCTCTGCCCGATAAGTACCGCGCTCCAATCGGCCTGGCAGGGTTTAGCAAGGCCAAGGCGGTAGATTGGCTGAAGTCCTTGGTCCTGATCCGGGCGGCCGAGGAAAAAATCGGGGAGGAGTTTGGAAAAGCGGTTATCAAGTGTCCCTGCCATTTGGTGATCGGGCAGGAGGCCCCGGCGGTGGGATTGGCGGACCACATCATGAAAGGAGACCGGGTGTTCGGAGCCCATCGCTCCCACGCCCACTATCTGGCTCTAGGGGGAAATCTTCATCAACTGATGGCGGAAGTCCTGGGGAAAGAAACCGGTTGCTCCAAAGGAATGGGCGGATCGATGCATCTTTATCAGCCCGAGGTGGGTTTCCACGGCTCCGTTCCGATTGTGGGATCCACGATTCCCATCGCCGTGGGGGCCGCCCTTTCGATCCAGATGGACAAAACAAAAAATGTGGCTGTTAGTTTTCTTGGAGACGGGGCCACGGAGGAGGGCGTTTTTCACGAATCCCTGAATTTTGCCGCCAATTTCTGTCTGCCTGTGATCTTCATCGTGGAAAACAACCTTTTTTCCAGCCATTTGCACATCGATCTGCGGCAGCCCTACGACTCGACCTGTCGCTTTGCCGAAGCCAACGGGATCCCTTGGCAACGGGTGGACGGAAACGATGTGGCTGCGGTAAGCCGAGCTTGCCAATCAGCCACCCGGCAAGCCCGCTTGGGAACAGGGCCACAGTTCATCGAGATGGTGACTTACCGCTGGAGGGGACATGTCGGTCACCGTGAGGATCTGGACGTGGGGGTGAAGCGCAAAGACGACCTGAATCTTTGGAAAAAAAGGGATCCGATCGCACGTTTGGCCAAAGGCATGGAAAAAAAGAAATGGCTTCAGCCAGGTGAATTCGAGCGGTGGGAAAAGAAGGCCGAGAAGGAGGTTTTCAAGGCTTGGAATCAGGCGGAAAAAGATCCCTACCCCCAATCGGAAGCCTTGCTTGGCCGGGTTTACTTTCAAGGCAACCGACGATGAGTTTGCCCCAAAAAACGAGCTATGGTCAGGCCTTGCGGGACGGATTTGCCTACCTGCTGAAAAACCATCCCGAGGTTTTCACAATCGGGCAGGGGCTATGGAGCCCATGGTATGTGGGTAACAGCATGACCGATCTGGACAGGGAGTTTGGCAAGGAACGGGTGATTGACACTCCAGTAGCCGAATTGGCATGCACGGGGGTGGCAGTGGGCGCGGCAATTAGCGGCAAACGGCCGGTGATTATTCATCCGCGTGTGGATTTTGCCATGCTGGCGGTGGACCAGATTGTCAACCAAGCTGCCAAGTGGTGCCACATGCTGGGAGGCCAAGTGTGCGTTCCGGTAACGATCCGAGCCATCATTAACCGGGGAGGCGAACAAGGAGCCCAGCATTCCCAGTCCCTGCAATCGTGGTTTGCCCACATTCCGGGACTGCGGGTGGTTATGCCGGCCACCGCACAAGATGCGCGCGACCTCCTCATCGCCTCGGTGCTTTGTGACGATCCCGTGATGTTTATTGATGATCGGTGGCTCTACGAGCAGGAAGACGTCTTGGATCCGGTTCGGGAATTTGACCTTCGGCAAGAGGGTCCGGAAATCCGGAGGTCAGGCAAGGACATCACATTGGTCAGCTGTAGCTATTCTTTGCAACAGTGTCTGCAGGCCGCCCATGCGCTTGGGGAGCGCGGGATCGAGGCGGAAGTGATCGATCTCCGCGTGCTGAATCCACTGGAGCGTGGCCCCATCATTCATTCTATCAGAAAAACGGGCAGACTCTTGGCCGTGGACGGGGATTGGGCCACGTGCGGCATGGCCGCGGAAGTCATTGCCAGCGCAGTGGAGGGCGTGGAGCCCGGAATATGGAAAAAAGCACCTTCTCGCATCACCCTTCCGGATGCACCGGCTCCGACCAGTAAGCCTTTGGAGCAAGCCTATTACTTTCAAGTGAAAGACATTGTCCAAAGAGCCACGGAGATGGTGGGTGGGAAAAAATAGGCAGTAGACCGTAGGCGGTGGGCAGAGCTCAGAGATCAGAAGGCAATTCACAAATACGCCGGCTTGGGATCCAAAAAGTAATTTGAGCTTTAAAGCGAGGTTAACAGTTTTGTGAAAAGAGGTTTTGATATCCTCGCATCTGCCGTCGGACTGCTAGTTGGCGCCACTTTGCTCATACCGATCTGTTTTTTAATTTGGTTACAAGACCGACACTCGCCTTTTTATATTGCCGAGCGGGCAGGGAAAGGCCATCGCCCATTTCGCATGGTGAAAATACGATCCATGATCGTAAAAGCTGACCAAACGGGGGTGGATTCCACAGCCGGAGATGACAAGCGAATCACTCCACTTGGGCACTTGGTCAGAAAACTGAAACTGGATGAGCTTAGCCAGCTGTGGAATGTCCTGAAAGGTGATATGTCGTTGGTAGGCCCCAGGCCGAATGTGCCGAGGGAAGTGGCGTTATACACCGCTGAGGAGAACACGCTTTTGGAAATTCGTCCAGGGATCACGGATCTTTCCTCTATCGTATTTGCGGATGAAGGGGATATTTTGCAGGGAGCCGAAGATCCGGACCTTCGTTACCACCAGATCATCCGGCCATGGAAATCGCGTCTGGGGCTGCTGTATGTTAAGAAATCGGGGTTCTTTTTAGATTTAAAACTAATTTTCCTTACGTTCACAAATTCATTAGCCCGTGCTTGGACCTTGCAAAAGGTTTCCCAAATCGTAAGCAGCTTGGGTGGTGATCCAGAGCTAGTGGAAGCAGCATCCCGCCGCAAGGCCTTGTCTCCCAAGCCGCCTCCTGGTTCGGATCAAGTAGTCCAAAAGAGAGCTAGCAAATAATAAAGCGATCAGGGAAGGGGTTGGAGTTTTGTACTATAAGTTTCTCAAGCATGGAGTTGTTCGTTGACGATTATGTTTACGTTTACGACGAGTTGTAAGGTGGGGCAGGAACTCGCCAAGCGGGATTAGGATGAAGATTAAGATTAAGATAAAGAAATTTCGAAATTGGGAATGCGGATTTCGGAATGATCCTATCTTCCATCTTCCATATTCTATCTCCTGCGCGTCAGCGCTGAGGACGGAGGGCGGTTGTCTGTGGTCTCTGGTCGGTACGGGCAGGTAACAAAAGCAATTTAAAGTT
>Ga0214923_10001870_pt1 | contig 29109 bp, 29 predicted proteins | sample LL1510_MetaG_FD_177993 | JGI IMG/M metagenome (GOLD analysis project Ga0214923, IMG submission 177993) | Freshwater microbial communities from Lake Lanier, Atlanta, Georgia, United States - LL-1510 | ecosystem: Environmental > Aquatic > Freshwater > Lake | place: USA: Georgia | collected...
CCAATCTCCTTGAGATCCTCAGGGTCCAGCGACTTCACGGTGGCGTTCGTGCCGACAGGCATGAAGTCAGGCGTCTGCACGACACCGTGACCTAAGCGCAGCTCACCAGCTCGGGCTCGTGACGTATTGTCTTGGGCCGTAATCGTGAACTGTGCTGCGCCGCCGGCGCGCGCTGGCAGGGTGGTTGGATCAGAGAGCGCCGTGAACTGGACCGAACGGTTCAGCGTTTCCCCCACAGCGATGCTGGATCTTTGCCGAGATGCGCACGGGCTGCCGCAGTTACGACGCGGCCTTGCGGAGTTCGATCAATGAAACCGATCCGCAGAAGGTACGGCTCAAAGACGTCTTCAAGTGCGTCGGCAGACTCGCCGAGTAGTGCCGCCATCGCAGCAACACCGACGGGTCCCCCGTTGAACTTCTCAATCATGACGGTCAGCAGCTTCCGATCTGTTCCGTCAAGGCCCGCCTCATCGATCTGCAGGCCTTGCAGCGCTTGCGCGGCAGCGTCCACGGTGATGTTGGCCGAACCAGCTACTTGAACCTCGTCGCGCACACGACGCAACAGTCGGTTCGCAACACGTGGCGTACCGCGACTCCGCGCCGCAATCAGCGCGGCCGCGTCAGCGGCGATCTCGATCCCGAGAATGCCGGCGGAGCGTCGGACGATTGCCGCTAGGTCACCATCGTCGTAGAAGTCGAGTCGCTGCACAGCACCGAAGCGATCCCGCAGCGGGGATGAGAGCATGCCGACGCGAGTGGTGGCACCGATAAGCGTGAACGGAGCGATATCCAGGCGCAGCGATTGGGCCGAGCCGCGGTTGCCGATCACGATATCGATGGAACGATCTTCCATCGCGGGGTAGAGCACCTCCTCCACGGCGCGGCCTAGACGATGAATCTCATCGATGAAGAGCACCTGTCGTGGTGTGAGATCAGTGAGGATCGCCGCCATCTGTCCGCCATGTTCAATGGCCGGCCCTGAGGTGAAGCGAATCTCAACGCCGAGCTCCTTAGCGACGATCGCTGCCAGGGTGGTCTTTCCGAGCCCTGGGGGTCCATGAAGCAGAAGGTGATCGGCAGCCTCTCCGCGCTCGCGTGCCGCCTGTAGGAGCGTGGTGAGGGAGCGCTTCGCCTCGACCTGGCCGATGTACTCCCCGAGCGACGCGGGGCGCAGCGTCGTCTCTGCGCTGAGCTCTGCGGCGTCGGTACGCGATTCACCGCTCATGCTCGCTCCTTGAGGGCAGCCCGAAGGCGATCGGCGAGCGGCGCAGCGGCAAGTGAGGCGTTGGCCGAGACGGCAGCAGACATCTCCTTCGCCTCCCTGGCAGGGAAGCCGAGGCTGCGGAGGGCGCCTTGCAGGTCCCGATCCGCATCACCCTTTGCGCCAACTTCGGTCTCAGCTGAAGCCTCTCGGCTCATGCGGTCGCCGAGCTCAACGATGATTCGCGCCGCTAGCCGCTTCCCTACTCCGGGTGCTTTGGCAATGAGCGCTTCGTCACCGTCAACCAGTGCACGACGCAAGAGTTCTGGACCGTGCGTTGCGAGGAGGGCGATAGCAACCTTCGGTCCGACACCGCTTACATCAAGCAGTGTGGCAAAGAGGCGCGCCTGATCACGGGTTGGAAAGCCAACAAGCACCTCGCTATCCTCGCGCACGATGTGGTGCAGGTAGAGCTCCATCACAGCCCCCTCGGTCGCAGTGCCTAAAACTGCAGGAAGGGTACGAACGCGAAGCCCGAGCCCGCTCGCGCTGATCACCACAGCATCATCCTCAACCCAGAGTACCGTTCCGTGAATGTGGGCGTACATCGTCAGGATCTCCCGGAGCGCAAGGCGGCACGAACCGCCCGATCAAATCCACTTTCAGAGGCGACCGCCGCCGACGCAGAGCGATCGAAGCGGGATGAACCAGAACGATGCGCAACTTTGCGCGCTCCAGCACCCCAGAGCGCGAGTGCTAATGCATCGGCAGCATCATCGGGCGTCGGCGCCGCCTTCAGGGCCAGTAGCTTCGTCACCGCTTTGGTTATCGCTGCCTTGGTTGCGCGACCATCACCCGCAATCGCGCGTTTCATCTCCGACGGCGTCGCTTCGATCACCTCCAAGTCGTGATCCGCGGCAATGAGCAGGGCGACGCCACGAACGGCACCAATCGCGACCGCAGTTTGCACATTGGATTGCGAGAAGATCCGCTCAATGGCAATCCGATCTGGACGGTGCTCTTGGATTACGGCGGTCACGCCGTCCCTCAACATGCTGAGTCGAGCACCAAGCGTGAGCGTTGCAGCCGTGCGCAGTGCTCCGTGGGCAACATAGAGTGGGCGAACGCCTCCAACATCAACGACTCCCCACCCAAAGATCGCGGTTCCCGGGTCGAGTCCCAGGACTCGCATGCTCATCCCGCGATCTCGGCGAAGACCTCGGGCGGAACCTCGAAGTTCGCCGTTACGCGCTGCACATCGTCAAGCTCTTCAAGTGCATCGATGAGCTTGAAGTTCTTGCGAGCATCATCAGCTGAAACCTCTACGGTGGACTTGGCAATGATTCCTGACTCAGCGCTCTTCACCTTGATGCCCGCAGCCTCCAGCGAGCTTTGTACCGCGTGAATCTCTTGCGGGTCCGAGTAGACAAAGACGTTGCCCTCGTCGGCCTCGACATCGGCGGCGCCCGCTTCGATCGCCGCCTCCCCCACTGCTTCAAATGAGCCGATGCACTCAATCACCCCGCGAGCCTCAAACTGCCAGGCGACGGCACCGCTGCTCGCCAGAGCACCGCCCGCTTTGGTGAAGAGGCTGCGCACCTCTGATGCCGTGCGGTTGCGGTTGTCGGTAGCAGCTTCGACGAGTACGGCAACGCCACCTGGGCCATACCCTTCGTACACGATCTCTTCATATGCATCGCTCTGTCCGAGGCCGGCGGCGCGCTCTATCGCCCGTTTGATGTTGTCGTTCGGCATGTTGAGGCCACGACCCTTATCAATGGCGAGGCGTAAGCGTGGGTTTGCGGCGGGATCTGGGCCGCTAATGCGGGCGGCGATCGTGATCTCGCGCGATACCTTTGTGAATTGGGCGGCACGCTTCGCGTCGGTCGCCCCCTTGGCGCGCTTGATCGTTGACCATTTTGAATGTCCAGACATGCGGGGAGTATAGGCGAGGTGAGCGCACTCCCCTCGGGATTAGGGCCTACGCGCGGCGAAGAAGGCGATAGTCTCGGCGCCCCTTGCGGAGAAGGAGTGATCCATCGGCCAGCGGCGCAAACGATGAGGCAGCGGCGGCGCTATCGGGTGCCGGGTCCCCATTCACGCTCACGCCCCCCTGCTCAATCAGCCGACGCGCCTCACTCTTTGAGGTGGCAAGCGCAGCAGCGATGACCAGGTCAACTAGGGTCGCATCGGCGGCAGCGGGGTGGGCGCTCGTTGGGAGCTCGTTCGCCAGCATCGTCAGCGATTCAGCCGTTAGCGCACGCAGGTTGGGGGTGCCACCCTCGCCATCGCCAAACAGGGCATCGGCCACCCCAGCGGCACGGGCCTCCACGTCGGCCCCGTGCACCATGCTGGTTACAGTGCGCGCGAGGTGGCGCTGCGCTCGGCGGGCAGCAGGATTCTGGGTATGCCGATCCATCAGGGCTGCGATCTCAGTAACGCTATCAAGTGTGAAGCGATGCAAGAGCGAAGCAATTGAATCATCGTCCTGCTCCATCCAGAATTGACGGAAGGCAAACGGACTCGTCCGCGCTGGATCAAGCCAGACAGCACCCTCCGCCGTCTTGCCGAACTTTGCACCGCTCTTGGCGAGCAGGAGCGGGTAGCAGAGGCCGAACGCATGCGGCGCGCCGTCGGCGCTCTCCCCCTCGGTTCGCCGAATCAGTTCCGTTCCCGCCGTGATGTTCCCCCACTGGTCGGAGCCGCCCATCTGCAGCTCAACGCCGTGCAGCTCCCGCAACTTCATGAAGTCGTAGCTTTGGAGCAGCATGTAGCTGAACTCCGTGAAGGAGAGCCCACCCTCAAGCCGCGTCTTTACGCTCTCCTTGGCCAGCATGTAGCCGACCGTGAGGTGCTTCCCTGTGTCGCGCAGGAAATCGATCAGTCCAAGATCGCCGAGCCAACTGAGGTTGTCGAGCAGTAGCGCCCCACTCTTCCCTGAGAAGTCGACGAGGTTCGCGAGCTGCGCACCAATCGCAGCACGATTCTGGTCAAGCGTCGCCCGATCAAGGAGGTTGCGCTCTGCCGAGCGACCCGAGGGGTCGCCGATCATGCCGGTCCCTCCGCCAACCAGTGCAACAGGGCGACCGCCGTGCAACTGCAACCGCCGCAGCGCAAGGACACCCATGAGGTGCCCCACATGGAGGGAGTCTGCACTGGGATCAAAACCGATATAGGCGCTGATTGATGGGTCAGAGACGAGCCGTTGATCGAGGCCCGCGGTTACGTCGTGAACCAGACCTCGCTCGGTGAAGTCGCGGAGGAGTGCTGAGGCCAGAGGGTTCACCATGCACCCTATGCTACCTTCACAGCGATGAACATGGCCTCGGGAAACTCAACCCAGCGGAGCGGCCGGCCCCGAAAACGCCTTCTCGGGGGGCTCTTCGCCCTCCTGCCAATCGCCCTCCTCGGTGCCTGCCTGCTTATCGCCGCGATCGCCTACGGCGGCACCATCGCGATCTACAGCGCAGTGGTGTCGGATCTCCCCGACCCGAAGGATCTTGACACCATCGTTTTGAACCAGAACACGGCGGTCTACGACCGTACTGGCACCGTGAAGCTCGCCGCATTCGGCTCCGATCTGCGCACCGAGGTGGAATTCGCCAGCATCCCCAGCATTGTTCTCGACACCACCGCCGCAATTGAGGACAAAACCTACTGGGAAAACTCTGGCTTTGACCCGCTCGGCTTCGTAGCCGCTGCCCTCGACACCTTGGGTGGATCCGGTAGGGGCGGCTCGACCATAACGCAGCAGCTCGTCCGCAGCGTGCTCCTCCCCGATTCGGCCTTCAAGGGGAGCGTCTACGAGCGCAAGGTGAAAGAGATCATCCAGGCAATTCGACTCACGAAAGAGTTCCCAGGGCGAGTGGGTAAAGAGAAAGTCATTGCGAAGTACCTCAACAACAACTATTACGGCTCGCGCTCGTACGGCATTCTCACTGCATCCCAACAGTACTTCGGCAAAACCCTTGACCAGCTCACCCTTGGCGAAGCATCCCTTCTGGCCGCCATCCCACAAGCTCCAAGTACCTACGACCTGCGCGAGAACTCAGTCCTCGGCGAGGACGGCGTGATTCGCGTTCCACTTGACTCCGCAGTAGCAAAGCGCCGTAGCGTAGTTCTGGACCTCCTAAAATCAGCCCGTCAGAGCGGTATCCCTCAAGAGACTGCCATCATCTCCGATGCTGAGATTGAAGCGGCACGAACCGAGGAGATCGTTCTGATCCCCTCGCCATTGGCAAAGATGAGTGCTCCGCACTTTGTCAACAGGGTCCGCGACTTCCTCGCTGGAATTCTCTGCACCGACACCGATGGGTGTCAGCAGCAGCTTGATACCGGCGGATACAAGGTCATCTCCTCACTCGATTGGAAGATGCAGCAGTCCGCCGAGAAATGGGTTCTCTCGGTGCGCTCTACGCAAATCAAGGAATACCAGGCGTTTCTCAAGAGCATCGGCGTCAAAACAACCGATTGGCTCAAGACCATCCACGGCCTTGAAATCAACAATGCTGCCGTTGCAACCTTAGATGCGCGCACGGGTGACATCCTCGCGTACGCTGGTTCCGCGGACTATTATGGTGAGGCAGATGGAACTGTCTTCCAGCCGGAATACGACGTTCTGAGCGGATATCGACAGCCAGGAAGTTCAATCAAACCAATTACGTATGCGTATGCACTTGAAGATCGCGCGGTGACACCCGCGACCATTCTCATGGATGTCCCTGTTGACTTCGGTCAGGGTTGGACGCCTGCAAGCTCCGAAGGGAGCGAGCATGGTCCCGTCCGCATGCGCCAGGCTCTGCAGGGCTCACTGAACGTCCCAGCAATCAAGGCCCTAATCCGAGCGGGACAAGATCGAGTTTGGCGCCAGATGCGCGATAGCGGATTCAAGTTCCAGAACAATAGCGAAAACGTAGCCGGAGCCTCACTCGCCATCGGCACACTTGAAGTCCGATATGTTGACCTCCTCTCTGCCTACGGTGCACTGGCGAATGACGGCACCAAGGTTGATCGCCGCTACATCTTGCGCATTGAAGACCGTGATGGAGCGGTGATTTGGGAGGCCCCCTCCCCGATTGAGAGTGCAACCCAAGTTTTCGCGAAAGAGACGTCCTACCTCATGACTGACATCATTTCTGGAAACACCGATCCCGCCGTCAATCGTCCATGGTCGAAGCGGAAGATCATTGCCAGCGGTGGGAAACGTCGGCCCGCCGCCTTCAAGACAGGAACTACCGATCAGACCAAGGACCTGGCCGCCTTCGGCTACCTAGCGGCACCAGCGGACCCGACTGCGCAGCAGCTTGTCACGGGAGTCTGGATGGGCAACTCGGACTCTACGCCAGCGACGGTCTACTCCCTTGATTCCGCAGGCGGACTCTGGCAGTCCTATTTCACTGAAATCTCCTCCAAGCTCCCGGTTGCAGCGTTTGCGAAGCCTACGGGGCTTGACAAGGTCACCATCGACGCGAATACAGGGGAACTCCCAGGCGCCTGCACGACCCTCACCACGAGCGAATACTTCTTTCCTGGAACTGCCCCAACGACGTCGTGCAGCACGACTCGCTTGCTCGCCACAGATAGCGCCACCGGTCTGCTCTGGGCTGATGGTTGCGCTGGTACCCGAATTGAGGCGAACTACCTTGACCTGAGCGGTCTTGAATCGCAGTGGCCTAAATGGCAGGCGGCAAACCTTGAGTGGCTCGAGCGTGCACGCCTCGGCGCGGGAATCGTCGGCGGTGTCCGGGGAGGGAAGACGGCCTACTTCTACGCACCCTTCTGGCAGCCGAATGGCGCCACCTGGGGCGGCACGATCGCCCCAACCCTCTCCTGCCTCTCAGCGACCGCAAGTCCTTCGCCTATTCCGACCCCTACACCGAGTACTGCTCCTTAGCGTTCGCCTAGAAGAGCGCGAGGGTAACCCCTTCACGCCCGGGCTCATCAGCCGAACGTACCTCGCGAACCTCAGGAAGTTCTCGCAGCTTTTGACGCACTGCATCGCGCAACGCGCCAGTACCAACTCCGTGAACAATCTCGAGTTGTTCACCCCCTGCCAACAGCACGGCACTGATTCGTGCCTCCAGCACTGCCAGGGCCTCCTCTACTCGAGCCCCGCGAAGATCGAGCTTTGAGGCACCCAATGCGCTGACCGGTCGAGGAACTCGCTGTGGCGACACCGTCGCCGTTGATAGAACTTTGCTGATCTCTCGGATCGGGATTGAGCTGTGCATCCGCCCGAGTGCAATCGTCGCGTTGGCGCCATCCACCGCGAGGAGCGTGCCGCGCGCTCCCGACTGAAGGACCACATCGCTCCCGATGGCTTTCAGCAGTACCGCTGCGGATACCTGCGCAGCGGAGGTCACATCTTCGGGCCTAGCCGGTTCCGCTCGGGCTGCCAATCGTTCCAGATCGGTAGCAATAGTGATGATCTCCGGTGTCAAGCTCCCAGACTCAATGGCCGCTCGCAACTGCTCTACCCGGAGCAAGATTCCTGCGGCAGCCTCCCGTGCCTCTGCCGTCGCGGCCTCGCGAGCCATAGCCGCCCCTCGTTCCGTTGCACGGCGCAACTCCACCGCTTGCGCCAAGGAGTCGGCTGCGCGCTCTTGGAGCCCCTCTGCCACCTGGCGAGCTTCACGCGCGGCACGTTCAGCATCCGCCGCAGCGGCAAGCGCGGCATCCAACGTCGCCCCTTGGTCGCTACGACGCGCCTGTGCAGCATCAAGCAGTGACTGCGGTAAACCAAGGCGCGCCGCAATCGCGAACGCCTGAGATCCTCCTGGCACACCCACCTCAAGGCGAAAGGTCGGCGCTAGCGTTCCCAAATCAAACGCCACGGAGCCATTCAGAACGCCTGGCGTTACATGCGCGTACTGCTTCAGCTCTGCATAGTGACTGGTGGCCAACACACGACAACCGCGGAGTCGAAGCTCGTCAATGATGGCTGCCGCAAGAGCGGCACCCTCTGCAGGATCCGTCCCCGCCCCCGCCTCGTCAAGAAGCACCACATCACCGGCGACCGCACCGAGCAAGATGCGCTGAATCGACGTGAGGTGACCAGAGAAGGTGCTGAGGCTCTGCGCTATCGATTGCTCGTCGCCAATATCGGCCCAAACGTTGCCTGTCGCGGGAATGGCTGAGCCAGAACCGCTCGGAATAGGTAGGCCGGCATGATGCATCGCTGTAAGGAGACCTACCCCCTTTAGCGCTACAGTTTTTCCCCCAGTGTTTGGCCCCGTGATCACGAGGACTCGTTGCTCGTTGCTGAGATGCAGGCTCATCGGTACCACAGGTGGCGTGAGCAACGGGTGGCGAGCTCCGGTTAGTAGAAGATCGCCATTTAGCGCATCGTCGGCATAGAGCCAATTCCGATCACGCGCGACGTCCGCAACTGCGCGGGCAACGTCAAAGAGGGCGAGAAGCTCTCCGTTGGAGCGAAGGGGCGGAGCATCAGCGCCAACAAGCCCAGAGAGCGCGCCGAGGATCCGGGCCTCCTCCGCAGCGACAGCCGCCTCTGACTCTCTCACCGCATTGCCCAACTCAACAACTTCAATCGGCTCGATCCAGACCGTCTGCCCAGTGGCACTTGCGTCGTGCACGATCCCTGGAACGCGCGACTTCCACTCCGAACGAACGGGCAACACGTAGCGACCGTTGCGTACCGTAACGATCGGTTCTTGGAGGTAGGGGCTATAGCTCTTGGCATGCGCCAGCGTCTCGAGACGGGTACGCAGTCGTTCAAGGCTCATGCGATGGAGTGCCCGTAGTCCTCCAAGTAGCGGTGATGCTGCATCAAGAATTGATCCATCTTGCGCGATTGCGCGCTCAATCGAGCTGCGAAGCGGTCGCAGTGGGGTTAGCGCGGCGCCAAGCGCACTGAGCGTTGGACCTGACCCGGCGAGATCGCTCGAGATGCGCTCGACAACGCGGAGCGTCTCGCTGATCGCAAAGAGTGCAGAGCCATCGAGCGTGCCCCCTTTAGCGCCCCGTTCTGCGGCTGGCTCAAGGTCGCTCGCCCCGCCAATGTGCGGGTCTCCCCCATCTCGCCGCAGCTCCGCAATCTCACGGCCGAGGGACCGCAGCGTTGGCAGGCTTCCGCCCCCATCCGTCGGGCGTAGTTCGGCCGCGAGGGTGCGTGAAGGGGCAAAGGCACAGGCATCGACGATGATCTCCAAGAGCGCAGCCCACTCAAGACGCGCTAAGGAACGTTCGTCGTAGGGACGATTCGCAACGCGACTCACGGAACGAGGAGCGCGCGCAGGCCTTCTGGAAGGAGTCCGCCAAACAGTTGGCTGGCGATTGGATACACCAGGCCACGAATCACCTCAGACGATTGCGCGGCTGTGATCGCCGCCGCGACATCGCTCAACGGTGACGGTAGTGGAAAGCGTACCGATGCGGCAGCATCAAGCACGAAGATGAGAGCAGCAATCGCCACACTCCACTGCAGCACACCGAGGAGCGCGCCAAGTGCCGTGTCAACTGGCCCAAGGTAGATCGCTCGCAGCGACGCCTGTAGAAGGCGGCCAATCAGATAGGAGGCGATGGCCAAAAGGATCCAGATCCCGCCGATAAAGATTCCGAGCCCAATGAGGCGCGTATCCACGTCTGGGAAGATTTCAGCAATGAACGACGTGATAGCACTCTGCCCCTGAGCGCTGATGATCAGCCCGAGGGCGAGTGCGATTAGGGAGACGAAGCTGCGGGCCGCCCCAGTGCGTCCCCCACTCCAGGCTGCAAGAACCAGGAGTACAACAACAAGAAGATCCACGATAACGGTCGCGTTCATTGCGCCTCGACGCCGCGAATACGTGCTCCACAGGTACGAAGGACGGCACCCCCAAAGGCGGCGAGCTCGGCAGCAATCACCTCGTCATCGGCACCGGCTGCGCTTGGCTGGAAGGTGAAGCGAAGTCCAGCAGATCGTTCGCCTGGGGCAAGCGGTGCTCCAGCGAAGAGGTCAAAGAGCTCAATGGCGGTGGCTCGCGATACGGTGCTTCGTGCGACAGCAACCACCTGACCCACCGTTGTTGCAGCGGGGATGAGGAGTGCGACATCTCGCGTGACGGGCGGTGTAGCTGGCGGCAGCGAAACCTCGGCGATCTCCACGCGCCCTGCGCGTAGTCCAGCGATGGCGACCTCGGCAATCAGTATGCGTGGCTCATCACGCCAGATCGGCGACGCTGGATGGAGCTCTCCAAGCAGCCCGGCGAGTCGTTCACCCGTGATGGCAGCGTTGATGCCGGGATGAAGCACGGCTGATTCAATGGCATCCCCGTACGCCGGTCGCTCTCCAACGAGGTTCGCAACCTGGGCAAGAAGACGCTTCAGTTCGTCGAGGTTCCAGGCAGTTCCGGTCGCGCTTGGCGCGGCCTGCTCACGATCCCCCCATACCGCAATCGCCAGGCGGGTCCACTCTGACGGGTCACCCTTGGCGCTGCCGTAGCCACGGCCGACCTCAAAGATCGCACCCGTGGTTGCTCCGTAGCGAAGATTGGCATCGACACGATCGAGCAGGCTCGGCAGGAGAGAGCGACGGAGTCGGTCGTGATCGGCCGAAAGCGGATTCTGCAACACGATCGAAGCGCCACCGGCGGCGCCCTCGGATGCAGCCAGCGGCCCGGTAACCAGTGCAGTGGGCTCACTCCAGAGATCGGCCTGCGCAGCCGAGACGAGCGCGTTGGTGACAACTTCGTGGAGCCCTGCTTCTGCAAGGAGACGGCGGACACGATCACGGAGCAGCGTTGGGCTTGGGCGATGCGGCGGAAGATCTGCGCTCGGAATTGAGGTCGGGATGCGCTCGTAGCCGTATAGGCGCGCAACCTCTTCGGCAAGATCGGCTTCAATCTCGAGGTCGCTACGCCAACTTGGCACTCGTACGGCACGCGCGCTGCCCTTTTCGGCGGAAACAGAGTGCTTCGGTGTGACGGCGATCTTCGTTGCTTCCGCCGCGGAATCCGCACTAATGCCGATTGAACCTAGGAGCGCAATCTGTTCATCATCACTGAGCGCGACGCCGAGGAGGGAGCGGACACGCGATGGGCGGAAGTTCAACGTTGCTGCTGGCACCTCTTCCGCGCCGGTGACTAGGCGCCCGGCTCGAGCCACGCCCCCAGCCCACTCGGTGAGGAGCGCGGCAACCTGATCGGCGCCAAGGGCGGCAAGGCGACGCTCTTGGCCGCGCTCAAAACGATGGGAGGCCTCAGAGCGCAGGCTGTGCCGCTGTGCCGTGCGGCGCACCGACGTAGGGGCAAAGATTGCGCTCTCGATGATCGCGCTCGTGGTGGATGCTGAGACTTCGCTGCTGGCGCCACCCATCACGCCCGCAAGGGCGAGGGCGGCGCGTTCGTCGGCTACGACGAGATCCGTCGCATCGAGGTTACGCACCTCATGATCGAGCGTCTCAAGGCTCTCCCCCTTCTTAGCAAGGCGAATCTGTACGGTGCCACCCACCTTGGCGCGATCGAACGCGTGCGTTGGCTTGCCGAGCTCCAACATGATGTAGTTCGTCGCGTCGACAACGTTCGAGATCGAGCGGAGCCCCGCCGCCTTCAAACGCATCTGCACGCGATCTGGCGAAGCGGCAACCTTCACGCCGTCAATGACGCGCAGCACCACATGTGGTGCAAGGGTCTCATCGTCAACGCGAAGGGCCAGCCCTGCACTGACGGCATCAGTGCCCTCCTGGAGCGGTCGCGCTACATAGGCCACCGGAGCTCCCGTGATCGCCGCTACCTCGCGGGCAAGCCCCAAGATTGAGAGGAGATCACCACGATTCGGTTTCACATCAACATCGATGACATCTTCGCCGAGGTAATCAACAAGAGGGGTTCCAAGGGGTGCCGTTGAGTCAAGGATGAGGATGCCGTCGCCGTCATCGGTCGCGTTGAGCTCTTGACCAGAACAGAGCATCCCCTCGGATGCGATCCCCATCTTCTCAGCGCGCTCAATGCGACGGCCATCAGGCATCACGGCGCCCACGAGTGCCACTGGGATGCGCTGACCGGCGGCGATGTTTCGCGCGCCGCAGACGATGTTCAGGATCGGCCCATCGCCAATCCGAACCTTGGTGAGCTGGAGGCGATCGGCCTTCGGATGCGGCGCAACTTCAAGTAGCTCGCCGACAACCATGTTGCTCCAGTTGGCACCCCAGCGCTCCACACCGCGAACTTCAAGGCCACGCAAGGTGAGCGCATCGGCCAACTGCTCGGCGGTGAGCTGCACTTCAGTAAACTCACGGAGCCATGAGAGCGGAATCTTCATCGGAAGCCCGCCAAGAAGCGCAGGTCGTTCTCAAGAAAGGCGCGAAGGTCAGGGATGCCGTGTCGCAACATCGCGATGCGTTCAACACCAAGGCCGAAGGCGAAGCCCTGGTGGGTTTCTGGATCAATGCCGCCATTCTCCAGTACTACGGGGTGCACCATTCCCGCGCCAAGGATGGTCATCCAACCGTCTCTGCTGCCAGGCCACGAAACGTCAACGGCGACAGAAGGCTCGGTGAACGGGTAGTAGCCCGGTCGAAACCTCGTGCGTGCGGCAGAACCGAAGAGGCCCTTGGCCAACTCGTCAAGGATTCCCTTCAGATCCGCGAGCGTTGCGCTGCGGTCAACAAGCAGGCCTTCAACCTGGTGGAACTCGAAGCCGTGGCTTGCATCGACCGCCTCGTAGCGGAAGCAGCGTCCTGGAAGAATGACGCGAATCGGTGGGCCACCCGCCTGCATCGTGCGGATCTGACCTGGTGACGTGTGGGTGCGCAAGAGTCTCCCAGGTTCCTGTAGGTAGAGTGTGTCCCAGAGATCGCGCGACGGATGATCTTGCGGAATGTTCAACAACTGGAAGTTGGTGACGTCGTCCTCAATCTCCTGCCCTTCGGCAACGACAAAACCGAACGTGGCCATGATTTCGGCGATCGCCGCGATTGTCTCGGGAATGGGATGCAGTGAACCAATGCGCGGAGCTGGGCCGGGTGTTGTCGCGTCAACGCGCTCTCGTTCAATGCGCTCCAGGAGCTCGCCGGTAGAGAGGGTGGCGCGTCGAGCGGTTACGGCTGCGTCAATCGCCGCGCGCACCTCATTTGCAACAACGCCGATCTTGGGGCGATCGTCGGCTGGTAGTGCGCCGATGCCACGCAGGATTTCCGTGATTGCGCCCCGCTTGCCGAGGAGCGACGAGCCAAGCTCATCGAGATCGGTGGTAGAGGTGGCAGCCGCGATGCTCGTTGCAGCATCGACCTGCAGTGTGCGGAGTTGTTTCTCCAGCGCCGCGAGGTCCACTACCGCGGACCGAGAGGGCTAGGCGCGCTTCGCTGCGACCGCGACCGCCGTGAATGCCGCGGCATCGCGAACAGCGAGGTCGGCCAACATCTTGCGGTCAATCGCAATGTTATTGCGCTTGAGCCCAGCGATGAACTGCGAATACGAGATGCCATTCAGTCGAGCTGCTGCGTTCACGCGGTGGATCCACAACTCACGCATTTGACGCTTGCGCTGCTGTCGGTCTCGCGTTGCGTAGGCGAGGGCGTGAAGTAGGGCTTCGCGCGCAGGTCGAATGAGCTTGCTGCGTGTGCCACGTCGACCCTCAGCGGCCTGAAGCAGGCGCTTATGGCGCTTGTGACCGGCAACTCCGCGCTTAACTCGTGCCATCTTCTACTCCTCTCGTTGCCGCTCAGCCGCCGTACGGCAGCAGGCGGGAAATCTGATTCTTGTGGGTGACGCCGAGAACTGCCTTGCCGGCGTAACGGCGGATGCGTCGGGACGACTTGATTTCAAGGTGGTGGCCACGCCACGACTTCACGCGGATCGGCTTCCCTGAGCCAGTGAACCCGATGCGCTTCTGAGCGCCCTTGTGCGTCTTCATCTTTGGCATGATTACTCCCCTTCGAGGGCTGGTACGGCCGGCTCAGCGGTGCTGGGTGCCGGGGCCGCTTGGCCCTTCTGTCGAGGTAATGCTACCAGTTGGATCGAGAGGAAGCGTCCTTCGAGGAGGGAGGGGCGCTCGAGCTGGGCCACATCGGCCAATCCCTGCACGACGCGGTCCAAAATAGCCCGACCAATCTCAGGATGGGTCATCTCGCGGCCACGGAACTTGACTGAGAATTTCACCCGGTCGCCCCCTGAAAGGAACTTGTGGGCCTGGCGGATCTTGGTCTGGAGGTCGGCATCCCCGATCTTTGGGGTGCAGCGAAGCTCCTTCAGGTCAGCTGTCTTTTGGCGCTTACGAGCGTCCTGTTCCTTCTTCTGGGCCTCGTATTTGAACTTGCCATAGTCGAGGTATTTGCAGACAGGGGGCGCAGAGGTTGGAGCGATCTCTACGAGGTCTAGGCCGCGTTCGTGTGCCTGACGTAGGGCTTCGGGGGTGGCGAGGACACCGAGCTGGTTCCCCTCTTCATCCAGAACGCGCACTTGAGGGACGCGAATCTGGGTATTGATGCGTAGATCCTTAATCGGTCAGACCCTCACGATCTTCAGCCTTGGACCCGAGGACAGCGTCCTTGCCGGGGAGAAGCAGCGTAGCACCCTCACGCGGTGCGAGCAGTAGCGCGTGCGGCGAGGGCGGCGGCAAGGGCCTCCCAGCTCGTCGCAGACTCTTGGGTGCCGTCTCGCCAACGGGGCGCAGCGCCGCCAGCCTCAATCTCCTTATCGCCAACCACGAGCATCAGCGGGACCTTTTGCTCCTGAGCCAAGCGAATCTTGTTCTGCATACGGTTTGAGGAGTCATCAATGCTGACCCGAATGCCGGCAGCGCGCAGGACTGCAGCCCCCGCCGTGACGAACTCAAGGTGCCGGTCGGCGATAGGAATGATCACCACCTGCTCAGGGGCCAGCCAGAACGGGAAGGCGCCCGCGTAGTGCTCAACCAGGATGCCGATGAAGCGCTCCAGTGAACCGTAGATCGCACGGTGGATGGCGATCGGGCGCACGCGTTCCCCCGCCTCGTCGGTGTAGGTGAGATCGAATCGCTCAGGGAGCATGACGAGGTCAACCTGTACGGTTGCCGTCTGCCACTCACGTCCGAGCGCGTCACGCACGATGATGTCGATCTTCGGTGCATAGAACGCGCCGTCGGCGGCGTTGAGCCGCCACCTCGCGCCGGAGTCACGCAGCGCCTTCTCAATCATTGACTCTGCCTTCTCCCAGAGCTTCGGGTCACCGAGCGCCTTGGCGGGCTTCGTTGAGAAGACAAACTCCACCGGAAGATTGAACCAGCCGTAGACCTCGCGAACCTCTTCCAATAGTGCGGCCACTTCGGATTCAATCTGATCTGGACGCACGTAGATATGGCCATCGTCTTGGATAAAGTGGCGCACGCGCGTCAGGCCACTCAGTGTGCCCGAGAGTTCATTGCGATGAAGTCGACCGTACTCGGAGAGCCTGAGCGGTAGGTCACGATAGCTGCGGGTACGCGTGCGATAGATGACTGTACTCTCGGGGCAGTTCATCGGCTTCAGGCTGAACTCTTCGCCCTCAGATTCGATGATGAACATGTTGTCGCGATAGAGATCCCAGTGGCCTGACTGCTCCCAAAGGTGCTTGCTCACAACGATCGGCGTAGAGATCTCCAGATAGCCGCGTCGATCCTGCATCTCGCGCATCGCACCTTCGAGCGTGCGCCAGAGTCGTTGACCCTTCGGGTGCCAGAAGGCGCTCCCTGGCGAAACGTCGTGGAACGAGAAGAGGTCAAGTGCAACGCCGAGCTTGCGATGATCGCGCTTGCGGGCCTCATCGCGGCGCCACAGGTACTGGTCAATCTGTTCCTGTGTCTCCCACGCAGTGCCATAGATGCGCTGCAGCATGGGTCGATCGCTCTTGCCGCGCCAATAGGCGCCAGCAATCGAGAGCAGCTTGAACGGACCGATCTTTCCCGTGCTCTCTACATGTGGCCCGCGGCAAAGATCCTGAAATTCGCCGTGCTGGTAGGTTGTGACGTTCGGCGCTGGCTTGCCGTCGGCTGCGGCAGCCTTGGCCAGGTCGTCCATGATCTCGATCTTGAAGATCTGATCTTCACGAACCAGGGCTGCACGCTCATCGTTGAAAGTGTGTTCGGCGAGCGTGAACGTATGGTTCGCCGCGATGCTCTTCGACATCTCAGCCTCAATGGCGGAGAGGTCGTCGGGGGTGAGGGCTCGCTCGAGAAGAAAGTCGTAGTAGAAGCCATCATTGATCGCCGGGCCAATGCCGAGCTTTGCACCAGGGAAGAGACGCAACACCGCTTCGGCCATGACGTGCGCGGCGGAGTGCCGCATTCGGCTGAGGTTGTCGCTCGCGCCAGCGTCAAGGAGTTCTTCAGCAGAACCGCGCGCGGGGGCTTCGAGGATCTCGTCGAGCTCGACGACCTCTGCTCCGGACGCCTCTTCTGCCATCCCTTGGACCCCTCTCCGCGCCATGCGGTACTGGTGGGCGGTACAGGACTCGAACCTGTGACCTCAGCCATGTCAAGGCTGCGCTCTAACCAACTGAGCTAACCGCCCAAGGAGCCAGAGAATAGCCGATACACTCCCCCGCATGATTGACCGAGCGACCGCAACCGCCTCAGGCCCGCTGATCGTCTGTGTGGGCGACCTCATCGACGAGATCGCCGTGCGGCTGAGCGAGCCATGGCGACGAGGCTCCGACGCCGCCGCTCAGATCACGAGACGGCGCGGTGGTAGCGCCGCCAACGTTGCCGTGGCAGCGGTGGCGGCTGGGGGCTCCGCGCGCTTCATTGGCGCGGTCGGCGAAGACGCCAGCGCCGAGGCGCTTGAAGCAGCTTTGGTGCGTGCCGGCGTAGAGCCCCTCCTGCAGCGCGGCGGCCGCAGCGCCAGCATCGTTGTGATCGTTGAGCCCGACGGGGAGCGAACCATGCTCCCGGACCGGGCGGCTGCCCTCTCCCTTCGCGATCCTGGCCCCGATGCACTTGCCGGCGGCGCCTGGCTCCATGCCCCGGCGTACTCACTCCTGGGGGAACCCCTAGGCGAGACCACGCGTCGCCTCTTCGTCCACGCGCAGGATGCAGGCATCCCAACCTCACTCGACGCCTCCTCGGTTGGTGCGCTGAGCCCCTGGGGGCCCGAAGAGAGTCGCCGCCGCTTCGTTGAACTGGCCCCAACACTCCTCTTCGCCAACGAGGAAGAGTGTGACTATCTCGACCTTCTCGATCGCCCACTGCCTGGCTCCATCCTCATTGCGAAACACGGTGCAGGGGTCGCTGAAGTACGTTCGGCGATCGGCGAGCAGGTGGCGGAGCTCCCCGCACATCCACTCCCAGCGGGAATTGACAGCACGGGCGCCGGTGATGCATTCGCTGGCGGCCTCCTCGTTGCACGAGCACGCGGCGAATCGTGGGAGGATGCCCTAGCCGCGGGCCACAACACTGCCGCGGGTCATCTGCGGCGACAAGCATCCAACAGTACCGAGCGGGAGGCGTCGTGAACATTCGAAAATCCGCAGAGGTCGCTGCAGCGCTCGCCTCTGGTACTCCCGTTGTTGCCCTGGAATCGACGATCACCTCGAAGATGGGCCTCCCCGCCCCGTACAACCGTGAGTGCTTCGAACGCGTGAACGCTGCGATTCGCACGATCGGCGCCGTACCAGCGGTCACCGCTGTCATCGACGGCGAGCTTTGGGCGGGCATTGAGCCACGCCACGAAGCGCTCGTCCTCGCCGCCGACGAGAAGCTCGCCGAACGCGATCTTCCGGTCGCGATGGCGGCGAAGCGAACGGGCGTCACCACCGTATCTGCAACGGTCACCATTGCAGGACTCGCTGGGATCGGCGTCTTTGCAACTGGTGGCATCGGTGGTGTCCATCGCGGCGCCGAACTGACCTTTGATATCTCATCGGATCTTGGTGCCATGTCCCGCCATCCGGTCATCGTGGTCAGCGCAGGCGCAAAGGCGTTCCTTGATCTGCCGAAAACCCTTGAGGTGCTCGAAACGCTCAGCGTTCCCGTGATCGGCTACCAAACCAACCACTTCCCTGCCTTCTGGAGTCGGAGCAGTGGCCTCGCACTGAGCCATCGTGTGGAAAGCGCCGCTGAGATTGCGGCCATTTCACATGCAAACACCGCAATCGGCTGGCGTGGCGGCATGCTGGTCGCGAACCCGATCCCAGCTGACGCCGAGATTCCGGCGGCAGAGATTGCCGATGCGATCGCCACTGGGCTGGCCGAGGCGGAGCGGGCTGGAGCGACAGGGCCGAAGGCCACGCCAAAGATCTTGGCCGCGATTGCTGCCGCGACAGATTCGCGATCGATTCCGGCAAACCTGGCACTCGCTGAATCTAATGCGCGTCTTGCCGCTGAGATCGCCGTCGCCTTACTGCGCCGTTAGCCAGGACCAGGGTCTACGCTCGCGCCGTTCGCTGCGGTCCGCGCACGATTGAGGCAATCGCCACGAGCACAATGACAACGCCGACGCCAAGAAGCGTGTTCGTTGCTCCAACTGCATCCGCAATCGGCCCCACGGCAATGATCGGCACAAAGCTGCCCAGGCTGACGAGCATGTTCAAGACGCCAAAGACGCGCCCACGCACCTCTTCGGGTAGCTCCTCTTGCAGGGCCGTTTGCGCTGGGATTGCCACCAGTCCGTACGCGACCCCCGCGAAGTAAGCGACAAAGATCACGGTTGCGAGGGTCGAAGCACCAGCATCGAGTGGAAGTTCGCCCAGAAGTTGTGCGCCGTCGGAGATGGCTCGGCTGATCGGTACGGCCAAGGCGAGCAACGCCAGGCCCGTGCCAACGCCAAAGAGCCCAGCTTCGATGAGGCGGCGTTTCGGCAGATTGGAGCCCCAGCTGTTGAGCGCCAAGATGCCGGTTACGACTCCGAGTCCGATCGGAAGAACAACAAGCCAGAAATCGCGCGCATTAAGGCCGAGGGAGTCACGCACGAAGTCGGGCCCAAGAACTCCCATCACCCCCACCACGCTGGCGGCGATCGCAAGATAGGCCAGCGACCAGAGGACGGAACTGTGACGCCACATGAAGCGCAGCCCCTCAACCAGCTCGCTGGTTGTGGTTCGCGTGGCTTGGGTCGTATTGGAGCGCATGTTGCCGGCGAGCTTGGGGGGTGGTGCAGCTGGGAGCCCAAAGCAGAGGAGACCGGCAAGTAGGAAGAGCGCTGCGACCAAGATGATGGACGCCTCTGGCCCAGCGATACGCACAACCGCAGGGCCAAGCAGGGCGAAGCCGAGTGCAAACGCGGCATTCAGCGTGAAGGTGAAGAGCCCGTTCGCAGAGGTGAGCTGTTCACGACGAACGAGCAGCGGGATCATCGCGAGTTCGGCCGGGGCGAAGAGGGTCGTCATGATGCTCGCCAAGATATTGAGCAAGAGCACGATGCCGAGCGCATCAACACTCCCCAGCATCAAGAAGAAGGCGCCGGCACGGGTGAGGTTGGCAACGATGAGTACCAGTCGCTTATCAAGTCGATCGACCCAGACGCCGGCAATGGGCGAAAGCAGGACGGCTGGGACTAGGAAGCTCAAGAAGAGGGCGCTCAGCGTTGAGGTGGAGCCACTTCGCTCAGCAACGAGAACCGTGAGCCCATAGAGCACAACGTTACCGCCGATCTGCGTGAAGAGCTGGGCAATCCACAGGCGCAGGAAGGCACCGTTGCGCAGCACCCCTACATCGGGTGGCTGCTGGAAGTCAGGGATCTCTTTCTGAATCCGTGACGCTTCGCCCATGGTCTCCTCCTCGTCTGATCGTCTGATCGCTTCGTGGTGCCCCCGGCCGGAATCGAACCGACGACGCCCGCCTTAGGACGGCGGCGCTCTATCCACTGAGCTACAGGGGCCCCCTGTAGGGTATCTGAACGAGGCGTGGGAGAATACCTGCATGGCGCAGCCCCTGATCACGCTCTACGGTCGACCAGCGTGCGAACTTTGCGAAAGAACTGAAGCGATCGTGCGCACACTCATCGCTGAGGGAGGGTCGCGTCTCACGCTCAGCCTGGTGAACATCGAGGAGGACCCAGCGGTGCATGCGCGGCTACTTGAGCAGATCCCCGCACTCGAAGTCGCAGGGCAACTCTTGCCGCTCGCCCTCAGCCCGCTACAAATTGCCGCCCATATACGTGGCGCACTAGGTCCGGTCGATGGAGAGCGTTAACGCTCTCACCGCTCTGGCGGCAGGGGCGCTCAGCTTCCTTTCGCCCTGCGTGCTCCCAATTGTCCCCGCCTATCTCGGCCGACTCGCCGCGCTGAGCGCCGATTCGTCGCGCCTCCGCCACGCTTTCCTCTTTACTGCTGGCTTCAGCACAATCTTTATCGCCCTCGGGATTAGTGCCGGATACGTTGGTGGGGCCGCTGGTCGACTCCTGCCGATCTTGCAGATTCCCGTTGGCGTAGCCGTGACGATCGGCGGCCTGCACCTCGCCGGCCTACTCCGCATTCCACCACTTGACCGCATGCGAGCCCCGACGCCGATTCTTCGCGGCGGCTATCTCGGCAGCTTCCTGCTCGGCGCCGCCTTCGCCGTTGCTTGGACTCCTTGCATCGGTGTCGTCCTTGGCGCAATCCTTGGCATCGCCGCTGCGGGGAGCAACCCTGCTGGCGCGGCGTTGCTGCTTGCGCTGTACAGCGTTGGTCTTGCGCTGCCGTTCCTTCTGATGGCAGCCATCGCTGATCGCAGCCCCGCAGCGCTGCAGCGCATCCTCGGCCGACTCCGTGGCGGGACGCGCGTCGCAGGTGTTGTTGGTGGATTGCTGGTTGCGGCAATTGGCCTTCTCATCGCAACTGGCGGGCTTACGCTGCTTTCGCGCATCATGCCTGGGCTCCCCGGCCTGTGATCGGACCATTCTCGCGCCGTAGCATCGGAGCGATCGGAGGCGCGGCTGCCCTCCTGGCTCTCGCCTTGGTTCTGTCGCGAACAAACATCCCAAGTGGACCCACAACACCCAGTGACCTGTATGTCGTTGACCCGAACGCCACGGGCATTGAGATTGGCGCCACCTTCACGATCCCTGCAGGGCAACCTGTCGCCGGTGGAGGTGTCTTTGCGGATGCTCAGGCGGCACTCCCAGCCCCGCAACTCGTCATCGTTGACCTCTTCGCCACCTGGTGCCCTCCCTGCCAGCAAGAGACCCCGGTGCTGCGCTCCCTCGCTGCGACGTACGGCAGTCGCGGCCTGCAAGTGATTGGCATCTCGGTTGGCGAACTCTCAACCACGGTGGCGGCGTATGCGGCGCGATATCAGCTGGGATACCTCCTCTTAGTCGACGTCAACAGTGAGCTCTTTCGCGCGGCAGGCGCTGGTGGGATTCCTACCAAACTCATCCTTGACGGCGAAGGGCGTGTTCTCCGTGTTGTAACGGGGCCGCTGACGCGGGAATCCGCCGCCGCCCTCGTTGAGGAACTACTCCCTACTCGCTAACGAATCGGAAGCGGTCGCGGTCGGCCTCGATACGGCCGACCGGGGTCTGCACCTCGTGGCTCATGACGACCAGCCACTCGCCCGCCGCCGCCTCCGCAAAGATGGAAGCCTTCGCGTCAACAGACACCCATGCCTCGTCGTCGTACGCCGTCACCCATCGTGGGTTCGCTTGCCAGGGGCGCATGAATAGGTCTCCGAGAAAGAGCAGTGTGCGTTCGCGCCCGCGCACGATGGTGGCCTGGGAGCCGGGTGTATGTCCACCGAGCCGACGGAGCGTGATCGTTGGGGTGAGCTCCAGCGTGCCGTCGAACGAGCGTGGTGCAGTAGCGCCGAAGAGGCGCGTGAGGCCCGGCACGTCGTAAGCTGCGCGGGCGCGCAGTGAGCCACTCGCCACGGCCGCGATCTCGCGTTCGGGGGCAACGATCGTGGCAATTGGAAAGGCGGCGGCGCCGTTCTGATCAACAAGGCCACCGGCATGATCTCGGTGCAGGTGGCTCGGCACGATGCTGGAGATTCGATCTACATCGAGCCCAGCCGCAACGAGCGCCTCACGGGCAGAGCGTGAATCGGTATCCGCATCGCTAACGTGCGCCCCTGCCGGCACTGCGCCAGTCTCTAGGAGCACCCCACCGTTCGCATCACTGACATGCAAGATGTTGAGCGCCTGCAAGAGGCGGGATCGTGCATCCAGTTCGTTGGCAACCATCGGTGCCCACGTTTCGTGGGGCACTGGGCCGAAGATCGCCCCAGCATCACTCCAGAACGTTCCGATCCGGATCAGATCGACAGTGATCCCGCCAAGATCAAGGCTGCGCCGTTCAGTCACGCGGCTTGGAAACCCGTGCTCCGTCACGCGCTTGCTGCTCCTCATCAAAACCAACGTGCGCGGCAGATGCGGTTGGTTCCGTTTGGCCCTGATAGCGGCTGCGCAGCTCGCTGCTGCCGTACGGACGCTCAACCTCAGATGACATGCGGTGGAACGAGATCTGACCGATACGCATCCCTGGGTAGAGTGCAATCGGTAGCCGCGCAACATTGCCGAGCTCCAGGGTTAGGTTCCCTACCCAACCTGGATCAACGTATCCAGCGGTCGAGTGAATCAGCAAGCCAAGTCGGCCGAGTGATGACTTTCCATCAAGACGTCCGAGTAGCGAGTTCCCAAGCGAAATCCGTTCGCGCGTCTGGCCCAGAACAAACTCGCCCGGATGCAACATGAACTGCTCTCCATCCGCAACGCGCTCAATCTCGGTCAGGTCGGGCTGCTCTACGCGCGGATCAATGAAGCCGTACCGGTTGTTGCGAAAGACTCGGAAGGTTCCGTCGAGGTGCAGGTCAACCGACGCCGGCTGCACATCCACCGCATCAAATGGCGCGATCGCTATCTCACCGGCGGCGATCGCGGTCAGAATGTCGCGGTCAGAGAGGACGCTCATACCTCGGCCTCTACGGATCGAATTCGGCGCTTCCCCTTTCCTGCACTCTTCTCGGTGAGCAGCTCGTCCACTTCTCGCTTCAGCGTTTCGAGGTCTTCAAACGACTGATAGACGCTCGCGAACCGAATATAGGCAATCTGGTCAATTTCGCGCAGCGCCGCCATCGTCAGCGCGCCGATACGCGCAGAGGAGAGTTCAGTTGCGCCGCTCGCCCGAATCTGTGCTTCGATCGCCTCAACGGCGCGCTCGGGGGCATCGACAGGAACCGGACGGCGAGTAAGCGCGCGGCGCAACCCTTCAAGGAGTTTCTGAGAGTCGTACTCCTGGCGCTCGCCAGAGCGCTTGATGACGTAGAGCTTGGCGAGTTCGGCGCGCTCGTAGGTAGTGACGCGTGTGCCGCAAATGCGACAGGCGCGACGGCGGCGAATGACGGCGCCTTCGTCGAGATCGCGCGAATCAACGACGCGCGTATCTGGCTCTTTGCACGACGGGCAACGCACCCTCGCTCCTCCTCACCTTCGCACCGCGGCGCGCGGGGCCACCGCAGGTAGCGGTACTGGGGAGAGTCTACACACGATCTTGTGGACGAAGTCCCATCGCACGAGCTATGCGCGGTCGCTCTCTCCGATTGCATCGCTGGCGTGCTCAAGCACTGGGAGCAGGATGGCTAGTCCGTCACGCACCGCACCACTGCCACCCGGGAGGTTCACGATAAGGGTCCCTTTCGCCACGCCCGCCACACCACGCGAAAGGATTGCCGCAGGTGTCTGGGACCGCCCCAGCATGCGAATAGCGTCAGGGATCCCTGGGATCAGCCGCTCCAAGAGTGGTGCGGTGGCGTCTGGCGTGACGTCCCGCGAGCTGAGCCCCGTTCCGCCAGCAGTCAATATGACGTCAACAGTACCGATGTGCTGCTCAAGCGCTGCGCGAATCGCATTGAGCTCATCGGGGGCGTGTGCTCGTTGCACCTCCCAGCCGTGGGCAACCAGGGCCGCTGCAGCGAGCGCGCCCGCCTTATCTTCCCGTTCGCCAGCATGAATTGAATCGCTGACGGTGAGCACCAATATTGATCGCGGCGTGTCACTCATCTGTGCATCCTACCGCTACGCAGCGCCAACAAGGCTGCGAATGATCAGCATTGCGGCCCCCGCGCCAAGGAAGAGATTCAACAGCATGAATCGACGCCATGCCGCACGTGCGGCCTGGTGGGTTGGCTCACTCGTAACCAGGGGGACCAGCGAGAGCACACTCGCCAAGGGCAAGAGCGCTCCGATACGCTGCAGTGGTTCGCCTTGGATCAGGAGCAGCAGTCCAGCAACGGCGTAAAGCGCGATGGCGAACCATCCCCCACCACGAACTCCGAACAGAGTTCCCACTGTCGCGATCCGGCTCCTCCGATCTGCGTCCACATCCTGCAGCGCTCCCACCACGTGACTCCCCATGTTCCAGAAGAAGAATGCCGCCAGGGGCGCAACCCAAGCCTGCTGGAACGCACCCCCGAGCGCCAGCCCTGCAATCGCCGGGACGACAAAGTGTGTGGCAGAGATGAACGCGTCCAAGATTGGAGCGGCGCGTGCGCGCACGAACCATGGCGCGCTGTACGCCGTAGCAACGACAATGCCAACAAGACATGCGATTGGAACCGTGATTGAGCCGATCATCAGGAAGATTGCGGCCGTGCTGCCTGCAAAGAGCAGAAGCCTCCGCAACGTAGGTAGATCGCTGTCTTGGAGCAGCGCGCCCTCAGCGCCGCCCTTGCGCGGATTCTTTCGATCGGTGGTGAGGTCGTAGAGATCGTTGATGCCATAGAGATAGAGGTTGTAGGCAACGCCCCACCAGATCACTAGTGGTAGGAACCATGCGCCAACCGCCTCCCCCGCCCCAGCGGCAAGTGCGCCACCGGCGAACGGGAGTGCGGTGTTGATCCATGACACTGGACGTGAGGCCAAGAGGAGTCGCCACCAGCGACCACTTGTTGCACGAGCTGTCGCGGTCAGTTGCACAGTAACCAGCACAAACGCTGCCGCATAGAAGAGATCTTCCACAGGTGCATAGCCCAGCACTACCCCCGAACGCGGTCCGCTTGCGTAATGAAAGAGCCCCGCCGCACACATGATGTTGTCGAATACGAGTGTCAGGCCGAGGAAGATCGCGACACTCCAACGACTCACCTGGTTGCGGACGAGAAGTGGTGCGGTGAGCAGCAGTGCTCCTGCGGCGAGCCCCGCCGTTGCCGCCGTGTATTCACCGCCGATGCCGGCCCGGAGCGCTCCTCCTGATACAGCAAGACCAAGGAGGACTGCCGCTCCGATTCGCCGCGCTGTGAGCTCACCACCGTTCGCGGTTTCATCGGCAGGTCGAACGTTCATGAGCACCACAACTAAGGCGGCTAGTGCTGCAAGGAGTGCGATCTCTTCCACTGGCAGTCCAGCATTCAGTGCACCGCGGCCAGGAAGCATCAAGAGTGTTGACGAGAGTGGCGTCGCAAACCAGCCGCGCCAAATACCAACGGCATCGACAAGCAGGAAGGCCACGGTGGTGATCACCGTCACTGGCAGAAGCACCTGCCGCGAAACTGGAAGGGAGAAGCGTTTAACCAGACCGTGCACCCCAATCACGGAGAGCCCAATAGCGGCGAGATAGAGGCCGCCCATCACCTGGTTCGTGCCGTCATGCGATAGGAGGCGAGTGCGAGCAGTGCGAGCGCGATACAGAACAGCAACGCGGCCAGCGTCCAGAACGTTTCGGGGTAGAGCTGCACCAGCCGGTCGGTAGCGGGGTTGAACGTCCACGTACCCGCAGCAAAGAAGAGTCCGTGGAAGAACGAGAACGTGGCATCAAATGCCAACGTGAAGGCGGCGGCGGCGGCGAGAGCCCCGCCTGCGATGAGTGCCGCGCCGTCGCGCATCGCCACGCGAAGCCAGGCACGACGGTGAGTGCGAGCGAGGAGTAAGGCGATCAGTCCGCCGAACCCCGCTACGAGCACGGTCCGTAGCAGTGCGCCGACGTCGACCAGGTGGGAGCGCTCCCCCGCGGAGAGGAGTGGAGTATCGCCAAGAGGGGCGTCAAAAGCACCGTCCGTGAGTAGGTCGCCCACCAGAGAATCTGAGAGGGCTTCCGCGACCCTCGACTCCACCCCAAGCACCGTGTGTGAGCCGCTTATCGACAAGAGGAGATGGACGACTGGTGGGGTGAGAAAGATCGCCGTCGTTGTGCCGATCGCGAGTGCTGCAGCTGCTAGGGCGAGGAGCGACCGCCGCAAGAGGCGACGGAGGGGCTTCACGCGTCGACGAGGACCTGCCCCTGCTCCCACCACGAACGGAGGGAGAGCGGGTCAGGGAGTGGAAGGCCAAGTGTCTGTGCGGTCGAGATCACCCCGGCCTGGAACTGCTCCCATGGTGCCGCCGCAAGGGTTTCAACGCCGCCGTAGCCCGCCTGGGCCAACAGCTCGTGCTCAGCAGGCCCCAGGAAGGCGAGATTGAGCAAGAGGGCCTCGTCGCGCCACTCGGCGACGTCGGCGGTCGTGGCGTCAGTCTGGTCGGCCAGAGTTTGGCGGCGAGTTGGGGTCTCGGTCCGCTCCAGGAGGAGGCCGGTGGTGAAGATCCCGTGCGCCTCAAGGCGCGCCAGGTGGACCGGCTCGATACGCGTGAGCTCTGTGATCGCTGGCATGGCCCCTCCCTTTCTCTCACTCGCAGCCTAGCGCCTCCCACTCGCCCGTGAGAAACCGGATTTGTTACAGATTATTGTAACAGTTGCGAAATATTGCGGTTTCGCAACATCTGAGGCTAAAACTTGCGATACTTATCAACAGCGATCCGAAGAGGTCGCAGAAGCATAAAGGGAGGTCCATTGATGAGCGCAGCAGATGCCTATCAGTTGGTCTATAACTTCATGTCCCTCGCCATCGCGGCGATGGGCGCAAGCTTCTTCTTCTTCGTCTCCGTACGCGGGAGTCTGAAGGAGGGGAACCGGATGGCGGTAACGCTCTCAGCCGTAGTTGTGCTGATCGCGTTCTACCACTACGTCCGAATCTTCGACTCGTGGGTGGCCTTCGGCACCTCGGGCGGGGCAGTTCCGTTCAACGAGGCGTATCGATACGTGGACTGGCTCCTGACGGTGCCACTCCTCGTTGCTGAGCTCGTGCTCGTACTCAAGCTCGACAAGAAGCTTGAGAGCACGCTCATCAAGCGAAACGTTGTCTATGCGTTCTTGATGATCGCAACGGGCTACGTCGGTGAGATGACGAACATCACGTCGGTTGACTTGGCCTCGCCGCGCACCATCTGGGGCGCGATCAGCTCAGTCTTCTTCGTCCTGATCCTCCGCGACCTGTTCGGCGGCATCGATGCCTCGATCAAGAAGCAGAGCAAGGACATCCAGGGGATCTTCAAGATCCTTCGCGTCGTGCTTATCGCGACGTGGGGCGTCTACCCAATCGCCTATCTGCTCCCAGCAATCTCTGGCAACCTTGGCCTTACGGCCCAGGACGGCCTCGTGCTGAAGCAGATCGGATACACGATTGCCGACATCCTGGCCAAGCCGGGCTACGGTCTCCTCATTTGGAAGATCGCAACCCTGAAGAACGGTTCTTCGAAGTAATCCCCTTCCGACGGGAAACCGTCGGGTTCGGATACAGGAAAAGGCCCGGGGGAAACCCCGGGCCTTTTCTCTTGCCTAGCGTTGTGGTCGGGGCGACTGGATTCGAACCAGCGACCTCTTGCACCCCATGCAAGCGCGCTACCTAGCTGCGCTACGCCCCGAGTGGCTCCAAAGTTTCGGCAGTGTATCAGGAAGGCTAGCGCCACTCCCCCGCTGGTGATCGGCCCAGCAGCGCGCGCGCGAGCACCTCAATCGTTGTTCCACCATCCAGCGCGGCAACAACGGCGGCTGTGATCGGCATCTCCAGTTTGTGCGCAGCTGCAAGTTGCAGGGCACCGTGCGCTGTACCAATCCCCTCTACCGTTGCGCCAATCTTGTCCACTGCAGCCTGCACGCTCATGCCGCTCGCGAGGAGCGCACCGAGCTTTGCATTGCGCGAACCGGTGTTTGAAGAGGTGACAACGAGGTCGCCAACGCCAGCAAGTCCGCAGGCGGTCTCTGTGCGGCCGCCACACGCTTCAGCAAGGCGTGCCATCTCTGCAACACCGCGCGATAGGAGCGCCGCGGCAGCGTTCTCGCCGTATCCGAGCGCTCGAACGCCGCTCACCGCAATGGCAATGACGTTCTTGAGTGCGCCACTGATCTCAACACCGACAACGTCGTCGGTCAGATAGAGACGGAAGGCGGGTCGCACAAGGCGAGTACGAAGTGTCTCCACGAGGTGGTCTGGGCCAGCCAGTACGGCGGCTGCGGGCATCCCAGCCGCAATCTCGCTGGCAAGGTTGGGACCAGACAAGACGGCGAGGCGCTCCGAATCTGCCCCTGCAGCGATCAGCAGTTCTGAAGGCCGAGCGCCGTTCAGCGACAACCCTTTTGAAGCGATGACCATAGGTGCCTCTCTGGCAGCTTGGACGATCAGCTTGGCTGTCGCTGGGTCCAACTCTGTGGAGGGGATGGTCACCACGTAGGTATCTGCGTCGTCCAAGGCAGCAAGCGGCTCGGTTGCGCTGAAGATGTTGATGGCGGTTGGGATCGCCACGCCAGGGAGTCGACGCGTGTTGATACGCGCGCTGCGCAGGAGCGCGGCCTCGTCAGGAGTTCGCGCGAGAAGCTCGATAGTAGGGGCTTCGCGAACCTCGCCCTGCTCCTGGCTCCAGAGGAGCGCCAAGGCGGTTCCCCATGCACCTGCGCCGAGAATGCGGGTAGTGCTCATGCGCGTGTGGCTGGCTTCGCCTTTGCCGGTGCCCGTTTCGTTGGCTTCGAGGAGCGTCCGCGTTCTCGCCCCTCTTCGGCCTCTCGCTCTCGTACCACGACGCGGATTGGTGTCCCCATGAGTGGGTACTTGTCGCGGATCTGGTTCTCTAGGAAACGCTGCCAGGTGAAGTGCACCTGGGCGGCGTTTCGTGCGAAGACTACGAAGGTTGGAGGTGGTGTCGAGGCCTGAGCGGCGTAGAGGATCTTTGGGCGCTTGCTGCCGCTGTGCGCTGGCTCTTGACGGGCGACCGCCTCAGCGACCAGGCGGTTCAGCACGCC
>Ga0214923_10001872_pt1 | contig 29094 bp, 15 predicted proteins | sample LL1510_MetaG_FD_177993 | JGI IMG/M metagenome (GOLD analysis project Ga0214923, IMG submission 177993) | Freshwater microbial communities from Lake Lanier, Atlanta, Georgia, United States - LL-1510 | ecosystem: Environmental > Aquatic > Freshwater > Lake | place: USA: Georgia | collected...
TTAAATATGAGCTTGATAAAGAATCCGGTGCTATATTTGTTGATCGGTTTATGCAGGTATCAATGTTTTATCCATGTAATTATGGATTTATTCCTAATACTTTATCTGGTGATGGAGATCCAGTCGATGTATTGGTTTTATCTAACTATCCGATTATACCGAGTGCGATAGTAAAATGCAGGCCTATTGGAGTATTAATGATGGAAGATGAGTCAGGGGTGGATGAAGCAATCTTTTGCTGTTCCTGTATCTAAAGTTGACATATCTTTTGATAATATACGAAATATTACTGATGTTACTGGTATTGTGAAGAACAGAATAAAGCATTTCTTTGAACACTATAAAGATCTGGATAAAGATAAGTGGGTCAAAGTTTTGGACTGGAGAGATATTGAAGAAGCAAAGAGACTAATTAAAGAAGGTGTTAAAAGAAGCTCATCTATTGAGTAAAAGATTAGCCCATTTTATTTACTAACGTCAAAAAACCCAACAAAAAGTAATGAGGAGATAGCAAGTATGATAAATGAATTGGTAAAAAGATTAAGTGAAGGTAAACATGAGGTAGTAATAGGGCATAGAGATGAACCTTATGGGGAAATAAAAGAGCGTATTGAAGATGGTTATATACATATCAAATTTACACAAACCAGGGGTGGTACTGAACTTGGGATCAACGTAGATTTAAAGAGTACAAATGTAAAAGATTTAGATTTTACTAAAGGAGAAGGTTTGTTACATATTGAAGGTACAACTAATCTTAATTATAATGCTGTCAGACTTATAGCTGATATTGATTTGGCATCTAGAAAAGGAAAAGGATATTTGGAAGTAGTTTCTGAAGAACCAATAAAAAGTGATAGTACATTTAATTAATTATTAAATATAAAAATAAATCAGGTAATAGCATATGTCAGAAGAAGATAATGAAGAATATATATGTCTTATTAATGAAGAGGAGCAATATTCCATATGGTTTGTATGGAAAGAGATACCAATTGGTTGGAAAAAGGTTGGTCCAAAAGGAACCAAGCAAGAGGTTTTAAACTATGTAAAAGAAGTGTGGACTGATATGAGACCAAGAGTCTTAGAGAACAAATGGATAAAGCTGTATTAAACTGATGGTAAGTAGGAAATGAGTAAATTTAGGCCAGGTTATTTTGACTATATTAAGTTTAATAGGGTTTACTATACAGCAGTCGTAGAAAACGTATTTGATTTGATATATATGTCACGATTTGAAGCTGTGAAATCTCAAGTCACCAAGGGGGTTGTTAATATTAACTCTCGGAATGATAAAGGTCAAACGCTGCTTCATTACGCATTACTTTATAATCAAATTAAGATAGCAGAATTTTTAATATCACAAGGAGCGGATTTAAAAGCTAAAGATCATAGTGGACAAAAGATTGAGAATCTTATGCAGGAGAAATGTCCATATATATTTGAAAATATACATAATGATTCTTTATCTTCTTTAACTTTAGTAATCTATGACTAAGAGTTAATAAAAGATGACCAGGTAGAGGAATCTGGTAACGTTGAAGATTGTTGCTGTGTGACATCTTAAGAAATCAAAGTAAGTAACATTAACACAACTAGTAATTTTAGTATAAGGCCTTATATGAAATATTTTAATTCAGGAGTAAAATGCCAGTTTATTAATCCTGACACTCAAACCCTACTCATGGTCGAACCAGAAGTGAGCCTGAATATATTTGAATGGGTTAAAGAAAATAGATATCTTTTAGAAGAATACTTGATAAAATATAATGGAGTATTATTAAGAAACTTTGGTATTTATTCTGTTTCAGAATTTAATAAAGTTGTACAAATTATTTGTCCCAATCTTTTAGATTATGTCTATCGCTCTACTCCTAGAACTAGATTAGGCGGTAAAATTTATACTGCAACAGAGTACCCAGCAGATAGAACTATTCCTTTACATAATGAGAATTCATATACAAAATCCTGGCCTAATAAAATCTTCTTTTTCAGTGTAATAGTTGCTTCAGAAGGTGGAGAAACGCCTATAGCAAGTAGCAGAAACGTTTACAGAAGAATAGATAGTTCAATAAAAGAAAGGTTCAAAAAAAACGGAATAATGTATGTTAGAAATTATACTCCAGGAGTAGATTTAAGCTGGCAAGATGTTTTTCAAACCCAACAAAGAGAGGAAGTAGATAGATTTTGTAAAGATTATGATATCCAATTTCAGTGGAATAATTTTGGACCAGAACTGACCACAAGGCAAGTATGTCAAGCAACTATCAAACATTCTATTACAGGCGAATCAGTTTGGTTCAACCAAGCTCATCTATTTCATATATCTGCACTTGCGGAAAATGATCGTTTTTCATTAATAGAAGAACTAGGGGAAAACAATATACCTAGGAATACATTTTATGGTGATGGTAGTTCTATAGAAATAGAAGCTCTAGAGCACATTCGTAAAGTTTATAATGAGGAAAAGATAAAGTTTAAATGGCAGAAAGGAGATATTATGATCCTAGATAATGTCCTCACAGCTCATGCTAGGGAACCATTTAAAGGAGAAAGAAAAGTAGCAGTTGCTATGGCATAAAAAACATTTGAAATGTTTAACTAATAAAAGATGTAAAGGTAAGTGGTATATGGAATATCCAGGATAAAGGCTTCAATGAATATTATAAATTCGTGTTGCTTTAGCTTGTAACGGTGATGCATCTTAGGTGCATATTAAAAACTGCTTAAAATAAAAAATATTTATAATTATATAATTTTCCAAATAACATACAAAATATATTACTCTCTCCTTATTCACAGATACTCTACAATGAATGGATGCTCAAGCTTGATAGAAGTGATTACGATATTGTCTTTGATCAAACAATAAACGGTCATGTTCAGATAAAAATTGAAAAAATCTTATACAAGAGATACTAAGTATAGTATATTACAAATACTGAAACAAATATCTATAAATTATAAAATGAAAAAAGCGTACCGCAGATACTATATGCCAGATCAGGTATAGGGTACAATAGAGTCGCAGGGGCGGTAAAGCAAAATGACAATAAACGTTTTGTTGACGCGGTATTTTGGATTTTGCGCATACAGAAGGGATTCATGGAGAGATTTGTCACCTGATTATGGAGGATAGAGTAATACACATAGTTTTATTAGATGGGGAGATAAAGGGATATGAAAGAAGCTGTTGATAGTTAATACCGCAGATTATAATTGGATAATAGTAGATACTAGCCATGCAAGAGTTTATCTCCATGCAGCAAAAGCCAGGAGCAAAAATCAGGAAATGAGTTGTTCAAAAGGTAATAATACAAATATACGCATGGTCGTGGATGCTGTATACTGCTCAGATTATTTATTATAGAAGGTACTGTAGTTGATTGCACGCAATCTTCAAAATTAATAGATGGTATAATAGCAGGATATTTGTTGGCTGATAAAGGTTATGATAGTGATGAGATTGTAAAGCGAATTGAAGAGTAAGAAACGATGGCAGTGGTACAATCAAGGAGTAATGGAAAAACCAGGGAGAATGTGGCAAATAGCTCTATAAATTATGACATCGCATTGAACATTTTTGTATATAAAAAATGACTAGAAGTTGCTATCCATTATGCTAAAAATGCCAAGTTATATCTGTAGCAGTGCAGATTAGATGTATTGCAATGTCGTTTTAGAATCTAATTTCTACAGTGCCTAAGCAATTATCAAAGAAAGAGTAGGAAATGGGACTATAATAACTATAGAATTATTAAACTATGATTAAAGTTGATACAACGAAAATAAAAGTATACAGATCAATTCTATCTGAAAAAAGTTTAAAAAAAATTATTACAAAAAATTTTGCTAATCTAAATCTTGGTATTTTTAAGGTAAAAATACTAAGTATTGGAGATAACGACCATTACTTAGTATACAATTTATCAAAACGTTACATTTTAAGGATTTATAGATATAATAAACATTGGCTGACTAAAGAAGCTGATTATTTATTTGAAATAAAGTTACTAAATTTCCTAAAATACTCTAACGTTAAGGCAATATATCCAATAGCTCGCGATGATGGTAGTTATATCGGCAAATTAATGGCTCCCGAAGGAATTAGATACTGGTCCTTGTTTAGCTATGCAGAAGGCAATAAAGTAGTATTAGATGATAAAAACAGTTATCTCTACGGCAAGGAGATAGCCAAATTTCACGTTACCACCAATAAAATTTCATTTAATTATAGAAAAAATATAGATTTAGACTTTTTACTTGAATCTCCTGTAAGGCGTTTAAATTTATTTTTTCAAAAAAACAAAGGAGTTAAAGGGATAGAGGTTTTATTTGATTCATATGATAAAATCAAAGGAGAAATTAAAAATTTTGCTTCGGACCTTTTACTAGATGAGTGGGGCGTTATTGGGGGAGATTTCCACGAGTGTAATTTTCATAAACTTGTAACCGATGAAGTTATTTTATTTGATTTTGATTTATGTGGTTATGGATGGAGGGCCTATGATATAGCAGTAGTATACTGGGCATTATTTGGATTATACTTAAATAATAAAGCTAAACTTAATTTCAAAGGATCTTGGCAAAATTTTTTAAGAGGATACCAGGAAATAAGAATCCTTAGTGAAGCAGAATTAAAGATAATACATAGTTTTGCTATAGTAAGGCAAATATGGTTTATGGGCTCACAAATCACTTACAAGGACTATATTTTTAGTGATGAATATTGGGATATTAATTTAAATGAGTTAAGGATATTGTATAATTATGCTAGTATTTGTGATTATCAAGATGAGAGAGAAATTTTAAGATGAAACCATTAATAGTGGCAATAGAAGGGGTAGACGGAGCAGGTAAGTCTACCATAGCTAGTTATATTGCTAAAAAATATAATGCTATAATTCCACCTCACTTTATAAATTTAGGTCTACTACCAGACGATATAGAAGAGCGACTTCTCTGGTATAGGGAGACAAAATATTCCTTTGCCACTACCGCGGCTTATTTACGCTCACAGCAACGAAAACTTGAAATGCTGGAAGAATATAATAAAAATTTGCATTATAAACAAATTTTTATTTCAGACCCACCGGTCGTGTTATGGGATAGAGGACCATTATCAGCATTGGCTTATGGTTTTGCTTCTCTTAAGCTCAACACCCAGCTTTCTGATAGTATTATATGCCAGGCTATAAATCATCAATTCACTTATCAAATACCAAATAACCATGTTATTAGAGTGTTATTATATCCAGAGATAGAGGAAACAAATAAATTACTTGCTAGAATTTTAAAGCGCGGAGATTATGGAATTAACAAAGAAAGAGAGGGCTTTTTAATTGAACAGCAAATTTATTACTATAAAAACTTTTACTTGCCTTCAGGATCCGAATTAAAGTTAGATCCCTTTTCTCCACTTGAAGATAATATAAAAAAAATTGAACTATCTATAGATAAAATACTATCTGAAAAATTTTCTAAGCCAAATGAAGAGAATAAAATAACCTTATATGAGGTAATAGAGCATATCACCAACAGCAAAAGGAAAGGGAAAATAGCTGTTTTGGGCAATCTTGTTATCGAATGCGCAACCGATAGCTCCTTTGAAATTTACTTAGAAAATAGCGTTGATGAGGAAATATTATTATGGCCTGGGAGATATAAAATTGTCTCGCATGTAAATGTCAATAAGCCTTTTATTATAATAGAAAACTAGCTAATTTTATAAAAAAACATAATTAAGAGAGATAAATGTTAGAGGTTTACTACCAATTTATTAAGATGGCTTTTTTTCAAAAGCTAGCATTTAAATTATCCAATATAGCTGGACTTGGAACTAATCTTTTTTTTATGTTTTTTAAGATAGAATTAATCAGAGCTATTTTCAAGGAAAAAGCAGATATTTCAGGTTATGGTTTGCAAGATATTATTACATATGTAGTAATTGCCCAATCCTTATTAATGGTAATTTCGCAGAACTCAACAAATCTTAGAATTTCCGAATCTATTTCCTCCGGACAAATAGGGATGGATTTAATTAAACCATTTAATTATCATCTAATGATTTTAGCAAAGACGCTCGGGATTAGTATGTTTTATCTAATTACCCGTACATTACCTATTTTGGCTGTGGCTTTGCTCTTTAATCTGATTCACTTAGACCTATTTTTTAACTACAATATTTTACTTGCAATAATAAGCTTGTTTTTTAGTATAGCTATAGCAAGTTGTGTGTATTTCCTTGTCGAGTTAACGGGTTTTTGGATAGAAAACTCTAAAGGTCCTAGAAGGTTTGTATCAGTTGTAGCAGGATTTTTATCGGGCTCTATTATCCCTTTAGCCTTTTTTCCCTCATGGGCACAAGAGATAAATTATTATCTACCATTTTATTATACGTTAAATTCAACAATAGAGATTGCCACTGGCAGAGCTCAAGACCAGTTTATATTACTTAAGCAATTATTGTGGTCGATAGTTCTAACTCTCTTGTCCAGATATTTGTTCTCAATAGCTAAAAATAAATTGTTTATTAATGGTGGTTAGTTCAATGAAAACATTATTGATTTATCTCAACTTAGTAATAATAAGATTTAAATCACAAACCATATATAAAAAATCTTTTATTTTTGAAATTATTGCCTACTTCCTCCAAATGGCTAGCGGTATAGGGGCTATATATTTCATTTTTTGTCAAACAAACAACATTAGCAATTGGAATATGTGGGAGATTTTATATTTATATGGTATCACAAGTTTAGCTTTTTCTTTTGCGCTTCTTACGGCAGAGGCATTTCAGAATTTGCATATTTACCTTAAAACTGGTGAATTTGAGCAAATGCTCACCAAGCCTGTATTGCCATTAGTGCAAATTACTGCTGCTTCCTTTAAGGTTGAAAGAGTAAGTGCTATTATTCAAAGTCTCTTATCACTTATTATAGCTTGGATGAATTTAGAAATATTTATATCAGTGTTCACGATAACACAAGTTATTATTTCGCTTGTTAGTCTCTTTATAACTTATTATTCGTTATTTTTATTAAATGGTGCTTTTTCCCTTGTTTCTAAGGATAATAGTGAAATTTTTAATTCTTTTATTTATGGGGGGGTGGAGGTAACTCAATATCCTATTTCTATATATCCAAAATGGATTCAGACTTTGTTTATTTATTTTATTCCCCTTGGTGCTGCTAGTTATATACCAAGCATAAATATATTATCAAAAAAAAATGAACTTGAGATATGGTTCGTTGGGTCATATCTTATTCCTTTACTAGCATTAATATTTTTTGTTATCTCTCTTAAATGCTGGGAAATGAGTGTCAAATATTACAAAAAAAATGGTTATTAAAATGAAAAGCATAATAAAAGTATGTAATGTCACTAAAACTTTCCCAATTAGTAAAACTAAAAATATATTTTCTGCATTAAAAAAAGAAAATCTTACTAAGACAGTAGTAGATGATATTAGCTTTTCAATAAAGCAAGGAAGTATAGTGGCGTTTTTAGGACAAAATGGTGCGGGGAAATCCACTACTATAAAAATGCTTACGGGTATATTAAAACCTACTAAAGGTCAGATAAAAGTCAATGGGCTAAGCCCGTACGAAAATTACCGGCAGAATGCCTTTAATATAGGAGTTGTATTTGGGCAAAGAACTAATCTTTGGTGGGACCTTGCGGCTATTGAATCGTTTAAATTGCTAGCTAAGATCTACCAAATAACGGATGCAGATTATAAAAACAATCTGAATAAATTTGCAGATTTCTTAGACCTGGATAAATTTATCAATATTCCAGTCAGAAAGCTTAGTTTGGGTGAGCGGATGAGATGCGAACTTGCAGCTGCGTTTTTACATAATCCTCCAATTCTTTTTCTTGATGAACCGACAATAGGTCTGGATTTCTTGGCTAAAGATGCCATAAATAAATTTTTGCAAGAAATGAATAAAGAAAGAAAAATTACCATCTTGTTAACTACCCATGATTTAGAGGAGGTTGAAACATTATGTAAAGATATTATTGTAATTGAAAATGGTAAGATCTTGCTACAAGAATCTCTTAGTAATTTTAAATCTCGCCTTGATGAGGAAAAATTTATTGTGTTTGATATAAAAAATATGCAAGTTGATGAACTTCTCAAGGGTAGTAAATTATTAAGGCAAGAAAATAATAAATTTTACATCTCTTATCCTAATAAAAAATCAGACTTAATAGAATTTATGATAAATAAATATAAGGTTGATGATATATCATTATCAAATACAAATATTAAAGATATTTTAAAAACAATTTATACTTCCCATAAACCATAATATTATCTTTTTATATAAAACCACCTATATTGTATTTTATTATTGTAAGCAAATATAAAATTTATTATATTTCAATATAAACTTGCGGTGGGAGTGAATCTTTTATCAAGGTCTAAAATAGGCAAAATTTGTTTTTCTCCTATAATTGAAAACTTTAAGTATTGTTACAGACACATCATTTTTGCTAAGTATGAATTATCCACTTGAAGAGGTACATATTATTTTACCTCCTAATAATTTAGTAGTTAATAATTTAATATCAGAAGCCCAAGAAACAATTTTATTATCACGGCAGGCGGTGCCAAATGCCAATTTTTGTAATGTACTTATTGCGGCGAAAAATAGAGGAGTAAAAATTAATATGCTCTTATCCTCGCCTTTTTATTTCCGTAAGTTATCAGTAAGTGAAATCAGGAAGAGATTTAATAGTATTGCTGAAGAAATCATTTCATATACTCAAGCTACTGTTCCCGAAAAAGAAAAATGGATTTCTATCCTAGTGGAAAATGGCATAGAAATAAGATATATTAATCATAAAAAATATCTTTTGAATCATTCAAAATACGTGATTATAGATTCAAATTTAGCTTATATAGGTTCTGCTCCCAATGAAACCACAAATAGACTAGATGTCGGTGTAGTAACTAGTTGCCCAAAACAAATAAAAATCCTACAACAGCTTTTTAACGCAGATTTTTATAACAAGAAATTTAATTTATCAAAAGATTCTTACAATCTATTAATTGCTCCAGAAACTATGAGAGATAAAATTGAACAATTAATAGATGAAGCAGAATATTCGATAAGCATGATGTTTCCGCTTATAACAGATGATGATAGGATATTCCAGATAATAAAAAACAAATCTAAGTCTGGGGTTGTTATAAGAGCAATTTGTACTCCTAATATGTTCTCATTAGACGATAATATTATTCTTGATCATAAATTTTTGTTAAAACTAATCGAGATAGGTGTCGAGTTAAAATTTTCTTATGACCCGCCAATACATTGCAGAGTCATATCTGTAGATACTGAATGTTTAAATAAAAAAAAACTCTATATAGGATCAGGGCACTTAAAGACGCATTGTTTTAATTTTAACCGCGAAGTTGGGGTTATAACTTCCTTACCAAAAGCTGTTTCAGAAATAACTAATTTATTTAAAAATTTGTGGGATAAATTGCCCAAACCAATTTTGGGTAACTTATTATGACTCAAGAAAATTTGTATAACAGTAAGAATTCCCAAGGAACTTTATCTTCAATAATTAATTTATTTAAACAGTCAGTACGCAATCATCCAGATAAGCTTTCTATTGTAGAAAGTGATTTTAGTCTTTCCTTTAAAGAGCTGGATGTTTTAACAGACAAATTTGCTCAGTACTTAAGAAAGAAGTGTCTAATAAACAAGGTCTCCAAAATTATTATTTATCTTGGTAGAAGTCATAGATATATTATTACTGTTTTAAGTGCATTAAAAGCTCAGGCTGCTTTTGTCCCAATTGACATAAAAACCCCTGCGGAGCGGCTAAAGAATATCCTAACTATAGATTATAATTTAATTATCACCGAAGCTTCGTTAGAAGAAGAGGTTTCTGCTATAGAAAATACTAATAATAAGCTATTATTAGTAGATCTCTTAATTCCTAACTTACTGACTCAGGATAATTCACTTATTAATTTGCCTTCCCCAGCTCCTGAGGCCTTAGCTTGCATAATATATACTTCAGGAACTACAGGCAAACCTAAAGGGGTATTAGTAAATCATGGAAATTTGTTAAATTACACACTTAATTTAAGCAAGCATATTGGCATTTCCTCTGATGAAGTAGTAGATTTTTCTACAAATGTATCTTTCGATTTAACTATCACCACCACTATTTCTAGCCTATGTTTAGGTGCTTTAATTGTACCATATAAAGGCGAGGTGGAAGATATTTATGCTTACCACCAACATTTGCGTGCTAACCAAATTACTTTGGTAAAATTAGTGCCTAGCTATATTGAATTAATTACAGAATATTTACCAGACACTAACATAAAAAAAATAATTCTTGGTGGAGAAAAGCTAGCTAAAAAGTTAGTTAGGGTAATAAGGAAAGAATATTTGACCAAGTCCATTAAATTGCTTCCTATCATATATGATGAATATGGGCCAACTGAGGCTACTGTTGGGGTATATATCAAAAAATATCATCTGCCAGATGAGAAGCCTATTTGTTTCTTTTATGATAATGTTTCTTATTGTATTGTAGATTCTGCCTTAAATTTAGTAACATCTAGTCAAGAAGGAGAATTATTATTAGGTGGTACCTCAATTACTGATGGGTATATTAACGATCCGCACTTAACCTCACAAAAATTTATAACATTAAGCTTTCTCCTTAATAGCGGTAAGCAAATTTTTTATAAGACTGGGGATTTAGTAAAAAAAATAGAAAATAATGAATTGGAGTTCAAAGGAAGATGTGATGCACAAATAAAAATAAGAGGTTTCCGCATAGAGCCAGGAGAAATAGAGGCGGTAATAGAATCTTATGCTGATGTAAAAAAAGCGATAGTATTAGCTTTAGATATTGCTTCTGTTTATCGTCTTGACTCGCGTATTGAAAAAACTTTAGTTGCATTTATATTGCCTGGTGATTTTATTCCCTCAATAGAAGTTTTAGAAGACATAGTAAAATCTAAATTACCAGATTATATGGTACCTAAGTACTTCATTTTCATTGATAAAATACCATTAACTTTAAACGGTAAAATAGACAATAAAGCTCTTCGTACTAAGGCCCTTAATAGTTTAAAAAGTGTAAATAATATAAAAAAGCCTTCTAATGAAATAGAATCTCAGGTTTTAACTATATGGTCTGAAATATTAGCTATTGCTGAACAAGATATAGCTACTGATGTCGATTTTGTGAAATTAGGCGGCGATAGTATCTTAATTATCCAGATGATACATAAACTTAGGAAAGTTTTTAATCTTTCGATTACTATGAAAGATATTTTGGAAACAAAAAATATCATTGAAATAGCCAATTTGATCGTAAAATTAAAGAATAATAATAAAATTCAACATTATTTTCCCAGTAGTCCTGATAATAGGATAAGTCATCAACATAATTCTGAATTTAGTTTACTTCCTATCCAAAAATGGTTTTTTAGCCTTGAATTATGTAACCCAAATTTCTGGAACCAATCGTTTGTGATAAAAGTGCCCAAGATTCTTGATATAGAAAAATTAAAAAAAGCTGTAACACTTCTGCACAATAAACATGGCATGTTGAGGTTATGTTTTAGAAAAAAAGAGGATAACTGTCAATATGTACAATATTATAACCCCAAAATAGTCGAGCCTGATGTTAAAGTTTTAGACTTTACGGGTAAAGGAATAGAAATAACAAGTTTCGGCAATAACAAAACTATTCAGTCCAAATTTACTCAATGGCAAAGCCATTTTGACATAGAAAATGGCCCTCTATATTCGATTGGATATTTATTTGATTTAAATGTTTTAACTTCATATTTACATCTCTCTTTTCATCACCTTATAATTGATGCTGTAAGCTGGCGAATTATATCTGATGATCTTAAAACGTTTTATGAGGAACAAGATCAAAATATAATTATGTCCTCTAATAGCTATAAAGATTGGATTGAAATAACTCAAAATTATACATTTTTAAACAGAGATGAAAATCTATATTGGGCAGAATTTTCAAGATATTTAAAATACACTAATAATAAAGTCAAAAGGCTAAAACCTAAGTTTAATAAAATTATTACTTCAGAATTTAATTTAAATAAAGAGCAAACAGATATTTTACTTAGGAAAATACCGATTATTCTTAATACTCAAATAAATGATGTTCTTCTTACTGCTTTCAATAAAGCACTCTCTGATTTATTAAATACTAAAAAAAATTGTTTTTTTGTAGAAGGGCATGGGCGCGAGGAAATTTTCCCAAATATTAATATATCAAGAACTGTTGGATGGTTTACATCAGTATATCCCGTCCTCATAACTGCGCAAGAAAATTTGATTGAAAATTTAAAAGAAACTCAGGAGGTTCTTAACAGAATACCTAATAACGGTATAGGATATGGTTTTCTTAATGGTTACAATACTGATGATAAAGCTCTAATATGCTTTAATTATCTTGGGCAATTCGTCACTGATGTTTCAGTAAATTTAACGGATAAAAAACACTGGTCAATAATAATTAAAAATTGTGGAGTAGAAATTTCCCCAAAAAATAAGCATTATAATATTATAGACGTTAAAGGGTATATAATAGATAATATACTGACTTTTGAATTTAAAACTTTCTTAAGAACTCAGCATATTAATAAATTAATGCTTTGCTTTAAAAGATATCTGCAAGAGATTATCGAACAGTGCTTAGATTTAAGTAAGTTAAGCATTGATCAAACAAATTATTTATTAACCGAAAAGTCATTTAACTCCAAAGCAGATGGCATTATAGCTGTTAACAATTTAGTGTCAAACGAATTAACTAATCAAAAGTATGGATTACTTTCATTCGTTCAAGAACGTTTGTGGTTTATAGAAAAATATGAGCAGGGAACTAATGCTTATAATATTCCTTTCCTTTATAGAATAAAAAGTGATGTCGAAATAGAGGCATTAAAGAAAAGTATTATAAGTATAGTAGCAAGGCATGAAGTTTTGAGAAGCTTTATAAAAGAAGATATATCAGGAGGCGGTTATAGTACTGTTTGTAATAAACAAATAGATATTAGAGAAACAGAAGTTAACACAAAAGAAGAGTTAGATAGAAATTTCTCTGAGGACGTAAATCATATATTTAACTTAGCTAGTGAATATCCTATCAGAATAAGCATATACAGGCTTTTTGAGACTAAACTCTCCTATTACTTAAGTGTTGTTGTGCATCATATAGCATTTGATGGATGGTCAATTGATATATTTTTGCATGAATTACAAGAGTTTTATAAATACTTTAGTAACAAGAGTAGGACAAAATTAGCATTAAATCTGCCTATTCTTGAAAATCAATATACAAATTTTGCATTATGGCAAAAAAATCATTTAATAGGTGAGACATTAAATAATCAGCTTTCTTATTGGAAAAACAAGCTTTCAGGCTATGATATATTAAATCTTATTACAGATTATCCCCGTCCTTTACAAATTGATTACAAAGGAAAAATTGTAAATTTTGAGCTTGGAGAAGAGTTATCTGATGGTTTAAGGCAAGTCGCAAAAAAGATGGGCGTTAGCTTATATACACTTCTTCTAACTGCATATTACCTCATGCTAAGAAGTTATAGTGGACAAAGTGATATAATAATAGGCACTCCAGTAGCTAATAGATATTATAAACACGTAGAGAACCTAATAGGTTCTTTTGTAAATACTTTAGCTCTCAGAATAAATTTAGATTCTGCTAATATAACATTAGATAATCTTGTCAAAAAAATAAGCAGGCTGGTAAAAGAGGCCCAAATTTATCAAGATCTTCCATTCGAAAAGTTAGTAGACGAATTAAATGTTCCTAAAGAGACTAATAGACACCCTGTTTTTCAGGTGATGTTCGTATTGCAAACTTTTGGACAAAATATAAAAAATAATATCTGTTTAGAAAAATACATCCCAGAAAAGCCCTTGTATAATATAGCCAAGTTTGATTTAGAGACATTTTTATATGATGGTGATGATCAAATAAAAGGTGAATTCAATTACGCAGTTAGTTTATTTGAAGAAAAAACCATAGTTAATTTTAAAAATACATATATTTCAATATTGCAGCAAATAGTTACTAGTGGTCATCAGGAATTAAAAAATATTTATTACTTAAGCAGAAGTCAATATAACCTTTTGGTAAAAGAACAGAATACTACAACAAAATTATACCCTAATAGAATTATCTTCCAGCTTTTTGCAGATCAAGTAAAACGTACGCCAGATAATATTGCTATTGTTTATGAAGGCTTACATTTAAGCTATCAGGAGCTAAATAAGCGGTCTAACAAATTAGCTCATTATTTAATTAATAAATATAACTTGAAGCCAAATACATTAGTAGCGATAGGGCTAGATAGAAATGAAAATATTCTAATTGCTATTTTAGCAATATTAAAATCGGGTGGGGCGTACGTACCTATAGACTTAAATAATCCAGATGAACGGATCAAATACATTATTAATGATACAAAATCACCGATTCTAATTACGGATAACAGCCAGCAGTTAAGGTTTCGTGAGCTTGTCGTATCCATCAACACTGAAATATTAGTGATAGATGACCAATCAGTAAATATTGAGTTAGTGAATCAAGGAGATAATAATCCTTGTATAAATCTAAATAACAATCTTTTAGCATATGTGATTTATACATCTGGTACTATGGGTAATCCGAAAGGTGTACTTATCAGCCATCAAAATGTAACAAATTATATTTTAAATTTAAAAGATGAAATAGGAATTTCGTCTGTTGAAAGAGTGGATTTCTCTACAAGTATAGGTTTTGATCTAACTGTTACAACTACACTTGGCTCATTATGTTTAGGGGGGCAAGTTGTGATCTATAGTGCTGAATTGCAAGATATAGATCTTTATGAAAAGCACTTAATAGAAAATAAAATAACCCTGATCAAGCTCGTGCCAAGCTTTTTCGAGCTGATAATTGATAAAATACCATCGACCATTAGGAAAGTAATACTCGGAGGGGAAAAAGTACACATTTCATTAATTAATAAGCTTAGTTTTTTAAACCATCGAAAAAAAACTTTAAATGTATATGACGAATACGGTCCTACAGAAACTACAGTTGGCGCCTATCTTAGGCTTATATGGCCCAATAATAAAAACAATTTAGGGAAACCATACAACAATTATCAAATATATATTTTAAATGCATCGTTACAATTAGTCCCATATGGAGGTGTAGGCGAGCTATATATAGGAGGAGAAGGAGTAGCAATAGGTTATTTAGGCCAAAAAAGCTTAACTGCATTAAATTTTATCGCTAATCCTTTTAGAACACAAGAGGAGGTAGATACTAGGACAAACAGTCGACTCTATAAAACAGGTGATAGAGTTAGATGTCTAGTAGATGGTAATTTAGATTATATTGGTAGGACAGATACCCAGTTAAAAATAAGGGGTTATAGAATTGAATTAGCTGAAATAGAAGCAGTTTTGGCAAAAAATATGGATATAAAGCAAGTTGCTGTTAGCTTACAAGAAGATCCCATATCCAAAAACAAAATTTTAGTTGCATATTGTGTAGCAGGGGAATTTGAACAGACAGCAGAAGAATTAAAAGATTTTATTAAGATATCGTTACCTCAATATATGATACCAAGTTTATACATATGGCTTGATCAGTTACCAGTAACTATAAATGGTAAAGTTGATTACCGCGCATTACCTAAACCTGAATTTATTAATAATGGGGAATACACTACTCCTCGCAATGATCTTGAGAGTAAAATTTGTTCGATTTTTGCTGAAGTGCTTGGATTAAATAGCACTAAGGTTGGTATCAAAGATGATTTTTTTAAACTGGGGGGAGATAGTATAATCAGTATCCAGTTAGTAAGTAGATTAAGACAAAGGCTTTCTCTTCATCATGTAACTATCAAAGATATATTTAGCTACAAAACTGTAGAAAAATTTTATGATAATGTTATCAAAACTGCTTCAGAAAATAATGCTGAAGCAGAAGTTATTGAAGAACAAGGATTCCTTTCAGGAAAAGTCGCTCTACTACCTATTCAACAATGGTTCTTTAATCAGAATTTTAAGGTACCTTATCATTGGAATCAGTCATTTATAATACAAACTCCAGAGTTAAATATAGAAATACTTAAAGCATGTCTAAAAGTGCTCATAGATCATCACGATGCTTTAAGATTAAGATATAATAATGAAAATATTCAGTATTATGATGATAAAGCTAAAGCAGAGGAGCTCAAACTTCTAAATATTAATACTCTTGCTTCATATGAAGAATATTCTTCTATACTTACTTTATGGCAAAGTAACTTTAATTTACAAACAGGTCCTATATATTCCATAGGATATATATATGGATTTGAGGATGGAAGTAGTAGAATATTTTTTGCTCTACATCATTTAATTGTAGATACAGTATCTTGGAGAATACTTACAGAAGATCTAAAAAATCTTTATTATTCTATAACAATAGAAGAAAGTGAAGATAGTAATAATTTATTACTTACTCAAAAGGGAACAAGTTATCGCCAATGGGCAGAAATTGTAGAATCTTATGCAGAAATGCATGAAGAAGAGAGAAGTTATTGGGATAATGTCATTGCTGATATAAAAGAGTCTACCAATAAACTAGAACAAGTGCAAGCTTCTGCTACTAGTTCTGAGTTTTCTTCTGTATCATCATCTTTATCTGTTTTACCTTATGCGTATTCTAGTCTTTCTTTGGATAAGGAACTAACCTCTAAGTTGCTTAAAGAAAGTAATAGGGCCTATAATACAGAAGTTAATGACTTACTCTTGTCTGCTTTAAGTTTAAGTCTTAATCAAATAATTGGTAGTAATGTAAATCATATTACTTTAGAAGGACATGGTAGAGAAGAAGGGATCAGTAATAAACCACTAGATATCTCAAGAACAGTTGGATGGTTTACTACTATGTATCCTGTACGTCTAGAAGTAGGAAGAGATCAAACAGGTGATATAGAATTAGCTGAAACTATTGCTAGTACAATAAAATATACCAAGGAACTGTTAAGAGGGGTTCCAAATAAAGGGATAGGTTTTGGTAGTATAATTGGTTACAAGGAAGAGTTACTACCAAAGATCAGTTTCAATTATTTAGGACAACTTGATCAAGTAAAAGATAGTAAGAGTAAGCAATCCATAGATAAATTGTCGATAGATATTGACAGTAGTAAGTGGAACATTACCGATGAATCATCTGGTATCTCTATTGGTGAAGGTAACCAAGATAAAAATATCATTAACATCAATGGTTCTGTAGTTAATGGGATATTAAGCTTTAGTATAGCAACTAAACTGAGTAACGAACTAACGCAGAAGCTTGCTGAAGTATTTAAGCAACAATTGATATCTATTATTAATTATACTTCTTCTCTTGCAAGAAGCTATCTGACAGTAAGTGATATAGTTGTTAATAAAATAATATCTCAAGCTTATTTAGATAGGATACAGGAAGATAAAGAGATAGACGGAGTATATATAGCAAATAGCTTACAACAGGGCTTTATCTATCATTACTTAAACCAAGGAGACATAGATGATGCATATATAGTACAATCTATATGGCAGTATAAGAATAGATTAGATTTAGTAAATCTAAAAGCAGCATGGGAATTAGCCCAAGCTAAATATCCAACATTAAGATTAAGATTTAGTTGGGAAGAAGAATTAGTACAAGTTATAGACTCTGTAGGACAATTGCAATTAGATTGGCGTTATATTGATATAAGTCAAGATGAGGGATTGTATGATACTAGTAAACAAGAAGAGAAGATCAAGGAAATACAAGAGAGGGATAGGGAGGAAAGATACAGTTTAGGAAAAGGTAATCTCTTTAGGGTATATATTATAAAGCAACGAGAAGATCTCTACAGCTGCATCTTAAGTGAGCATCATGCTATCATAGATGGATGGAGTTCGCCTATATTACTACAATTCGTGCATGAGACTTATAAATCATTATGCAAAGGAGTAGGAAAAGAAAAGATAAATAATAGTGTTGATCAAGCATATTTAGATGCCCAAGTTTATTTACAAAGAACGCAAGAAAAACATGAGGGATATTGGTATAGTTATATAGATACGATAGAAGAAAGGGTTGATTTAGGAGTTCTTGTATCAAAAGCTAAAACAGGAGTGGCATATCACTTAAGTAATCATAAACAAGTATTAGATCCGCAAGAGGAAGATCTAATAGTAAAGAGTGATATCTATAATAAACTAAAAGCATTAAGCCAAAGAGAAGGAATTACGCTGAATGCAATATTACAGTATGTATGGCATAAGGTACTTAAGATATATGGAAGTAATAATAGTGGTGGGGTCTGTACAATAGTAGGAACTACTGTTTCAGGAAGGAATATACCTATAGATGGGATAGAGGAATCTGTAGGATTATATATTAATACCTTACCTTTGATCGTAAGACATGATGAAAGTATAGATGCTAGGACTGGAATTATTGCAGCTATTAGGAGGGTACAAAGCGACGTTACTGAAATCAATAGTCGAAGTAATACGAACCTATCTAGATTACAGAAGGAAGGAAGCCGTCTTTTTGATACACTTTTTGTTTTTGAAAATTATCCTATACCTATTAACTCTGAGGAGAGTCAAGAAGTAAGTTTAGTGAATATTGAATTTAAACAAGCTATTGAGAAACTTGATTATCCTTTATCTGTAATAGTATATGAAATAGAGAATGGTTTAAGCTTTAGAATAAGTTATGCAGGGGAGTTATTTGAAGTAGATCTGATTAAGAAATTACTCTCTACAGTAGATGTTGTATTAGAACAAGTTAGTGGTTTAGTTGAGGGAGATGACATTAAACTACAAGATTTAAGTTATTTAAGTAGAGAAGATATAGAAGTAGTACTGAGCAGATGGAATGATACTGAAAAAGAATTTCCATATGATAAGAAGATACATAGATTATTTGAGGAGCAGGTAGAGAGGACACCGGATAGTATAGCGTTAGTGTATAAGGATAGTAGGCTTACGTACCAAGAGCTCAATGAAAGAGCAAATAGGTTAGCATATTATTTAGTAACTAATTACAACATCAGACCAGATACGTTAGTACCACTATTACTTGATAGAAGTGAGAATATGCTTATAGGGATACTAGCAGTATTAAAGTCAGGAGGAGCATATGTACCGATGGATCCAGGTTATCCGGATGAGAGGATAGGGTATATATTAAAGGATACAAATGCTAGGATAGTAATTGCGAATGAAGTATATAAGGAAAGACTAGAAGGAATAGTTAGAGATATAGTAAGTAATGTAGAGAAGACAGGAGAAGATAATCTTAGTAGTAGTATAATAACTAGACCAAGAGTTGATAAGGAAGATAGAGAGGACATTGATATTAGTATTAATATAGTTCCAGTTGATAGCAGAGATCTGGAAGAAGAACTCTATCAATTACCAAGTATAGATGTTAGGAGTAACTCTATTATAACTTCATCTACTGCTAGTAATCTAGCGTATGTTATCTACACCTCCGGTACCACAGGTAATCCTAAAGGCGTTTTGATAGAACATAAGGGAGTGACAAATCTATTAATATCATTATCAAGTATTTATAAATTTTTAGATAATAAACGTTTTACTCAATTCACGTCATACGTTTTTGATGTCTCTATATCTGAGTTATTTACTCCAATTATTTATGGTGGCTCTTTGTATATATTAGAAGATAGATTACGTAATGATTCATTATTATTAGCTAATTACATTAATTTACATGAAATAAATTATATTTATCTTCCACCAGTGGTACTATCCAACTTACCACGTACATCTTTACCTACTTTAGAACAAATATTATATGCAGGTGAACCATGCGATATTAATACCGTACAATATTGGTCCAAGAAATGTAAATTATACAATTATTATGGTCCTACTGAAACTACAATATATTCGACAGGAATACAAATCGATATAAAAAATATATCTTCTATAGGAAATCCAATCTCAAATACCAAATCCTATATTCTAGATAACAACCTAAGTCTACTATCGATAGGAGCTATAGGAGAGTTGTATATAGGAGGGGTAGGGATAGCCAGGGGGTATTTAAATAGGCCTGAGTTAACAGCTGAACGATTTATAGCTAATCCATTTCAGACTGATGAGGAGAAGAAGGATAGTAGATATGGTTTACTCGGACGTAATGCTCGATTATATAAGACAGGAGACTTAGTGCGGTGGCTTCCTGATGGTAACTTGGAGTATATCGGCCGTAGTGACTTCCAGGTAAAGATTAGAGGTTTTAGGATAGAACTTGGAGAGATAGAGAGTGTTCTATCTTCTTACACTAGCATCAAACAATGTGTAGTTATAGCTAGAGAATATAGTATAAACGGTAATAGTAATAAATATGTAGTAGCCTATTATACTACTACAGGAGCAGAGAAGCTTGATGATGAGGTGTTACGTACTCACCTATCATCTAAACTACCTGTCTACATGGTACCATCTGCATTTGTTTTTCTAGATAACCTACCTCTTACTATTAACGGTAAGTTAGATAGGAAAGTGTTACCTGATCCAGAGTTTAGTGGTGATACTTCTTCCTACGTAGCCCCACGTAATGAAGTTGAGGTTAAGCTCTGCAGTATATTTGCTTCTGTACTGGGGCATGATTCATCTTTTGTTGGTATCACTGATGATTTCTTTAAATTAGGAGGTAATAGCATTCTTGCTATAAAATTAATAAACGAATTAAATAAAAAGTTGAAACTCCATATAGAGTTAAAAGAACTTTTTAGATATAGGAATGTAATGGATTTGAGCGATGCTGTAATTAGCACAGAACAAATAATTGAATATGGAACAATCTAATGCAAGACTTAATATATGAATTAATGATCTTAAATAAACTAGGTTTCATTTTTTGGATCGAACAAGATCAACTTAAATACTTACAGTTTAAACAATATCGAGAAAGAGATAAAGTAATTGCGTGGGCAAAGAGTAATAAAGATAAATTAAAAAATTTATTAAAATTAAATATTTTTAATTATGATTTTACTCCTTACCCTTATATATATAAATATAATACATACAAATATCCTCTTTCTTTTGCGCAAGAGCGTCTATGGTTTATAGAAAAATATGAACAAGGAACTAATGCTTATAACATACCTATGGTATTCAAATTAGCTAGCAATACCGTGTTATCGGTGTTAACAAAAGCAATTGATAGTATAGTTAAAAGACACGAAGTATTAAGAACTCTTATAAGGACGGATAATGATGGTAATAGTTATCAGTTTATATCTGATCTTCAGATTAAATATATTGAGGAAATAGAAATTAATGATAGTGATGAACTCAAGAAAAACTTAGAACAAGATTCTAATCAGATATTCGATTTAAGTAATGAGTACCCTATCAAAGTAAAGATATATAAATTAGAAAATACTTCGGATAATTACTTAAGTATAGTAATCCATCATATTGCTTTTGATGGTTGGAGTACTGATATTCTGCTTGAAGAGTTAGAGGAATATTATAGCTATTATAATACTGGGTTATCAAAAACAACTAAAATTAACCTCCCAGAACTTACAATTCAGTATAAGGACTTTGCATTATGGCAACGAAGTTATTTAACTGGCGAGGTATTAGATAAACAGCTAAATTATTGGAAATACAAGCTTGATGATTATGAAACTTTAAACTTAATTCCTGATAAAGTAAGATCAAAGACGATAAATAACAGGGGAGCTGATGTTTACTTTGAAATAAACGAGAATACATCATCTGCTTTAAGGAAGTTGGCAAAAGAATTTGGGATAAGCATATATTCTGTGTTATTAGCAGCTTACTTTTTAATGCTAAGAAGCTATACTAATCAAGATAATATTGTGATAGGCACGCCAGTAGCAAATAGGCATTTTATACAGATAGAAAATTTAATTGGTTTTTTCGTAAATATTTTAGCTTTAAGAACTAATATTAATGCAAAAAGTTTTCTTAAAAATTATATTCAGGAAATAGGTAAGGAAGTAACAGCTGCCCAAGAGCATCAAGATTTACCGTTTGAAAAATTAGTCGAAGAACTAAGGGTAGCTAGAGATAATAGTAGACATCCGATATTTCAAGTAATGTTTATTGTACAGGGTTTTGGTAGTAAATTTTATAATAATAATAAAAGTCATTTTTTAAGAGAACCTTATGAAGGAGCGGAAGATAAACATAATACAGCAAAATTTGATCTTAGTACATTTATTGATGATAGCAGTGCTGTTTTAAGAGGAAGATTTAATTATGCAGTAAATTTGTATAAAAAACAGACTATTATTAACTTCATTACAACTTATAACCATATTTTAAAGCAAATTGCTAATATGGCTGGTAATAAGTTAATGCAAGAAGAAATAAGGATAGAAGGGTTAAATTATCTAAATCAAGACCAATATAATCAAGTTATTTACAATTGGAATGCAACTGAGTGTAATTATCCAAAAGATAAAACAATACATCAGCTATTTGAGGAACAAGTTCTAAAAACACCAGATAATATTGCCTTAGTATACGAGCATGTAAAACTAACTTATAAGGAATTAAATCAAAGAGCAAATAGATTAGCGCATTATTTAAAGAATAATTATCAAATAAAGCCAGAGGATTTAATAGTCCTATGCTTAGATAGAAACGAACATATGTTAGTGACCATTCTTGCAGTCTTAAAAGCAGGAGGAGTATATGTTCCAATAGACCCTTTATATCCTCAGGATAGGTTTAATTATATTTTGGAAGATAGCAAATCTAAACTTATCCTTATTAATCAAAAATACGAGCAAAAAATAAAACAGATAGTACCACACACTACCAAGATAACTACCGTAGATAGTAGCAATACACAAAAGGAATTAGCTTCATGCCAAATAGATAATCTGGAAACTAAAGTGACAAGTATGAACCTTGCTTACGTAATTTATACTTCTGGTACTACAGGCAAAGCCAAAGGTGTTATGGTTTGCCATCGGGGGATAGTGAACAGGATTCAATGGATGAATTCTAAATATCCTCTTACTATCGAGGATAAAATTTTACAAAAAACTCCTTATGTTTTTGATGTTTCTGTATGGGAGTTTTTCTGGCCGCATTTGTATGGAGCTAGCATAGTCGTAGCTAAACCTGAAGGACATAAAGATCCAATTTATCTTATTAACTTAATAAAAGAAGCCGAAATTACTATTACGCATTTTGTTCCCTCAATGCTAATTGCTTTTATTAATCATCTTGAAGCAAAGAGCAATAAAAATAATTTATTGCCTGCCCTCAAGCGTATTTTTTGTAGTGGAGAGGAGTTAAGTTTGCCTGCGGTACAGAACTGCTATAAATTATTACCGCATATAGAAATACATAATTTATATGGTCCGACAGAAGCCTCAATAGAGGTACTATACTATGATTGTCATAAATCAGCAGAACAAATTTATATAGGTAAGCCAATTGATAACACTAAAATTTACATATTATCAAATACACTAAATCCATTACCGATAGGAGCTATAGGAGAGTTATATATAGGAGGAGTGGGTTTAGCGAGTGGGTACTTAAATCAACAAGAACTAACGTTTGAAAGATTTATCGATAACCCATTTCAGACTGAAGAAGAAAAACAAGATAAAAGCTATGGTCTAAAAGGCAGAAATGCGAGATTGTATAAGACAGGTGATTTAGCTAGGTGGTTACCAGATGGGAATATAGCATATATTGGACGTAATGATTTTCAAGTGAAGATTCGGGGCTATAGAATAGAGCTAGGAGAAATAGAAAATGTGCTAGTCTCATATGAGGGAGTAAAAGCAGCAGTAGTTCTAGCTTGTGAAGGGCTAACACAGGAGCATAAATATTTAGTAGGATATTATGTTGCTGCTAACAAATTAGATGAAGAACACCTTCTTCATTACCTTAGCAGCAAATTACCTGAATATATGGTACCAACTGCACTGGTATGTTTAGAACAATTACCATTAACAGCAAATGGGAAACTAGACAGAAAAGCTTTACCTAAAGCTAAACTTACTACTAGTGAAGTTTATGTTGCGCCAAGCAATGAATTAGAATCTAAAATTTGCCAGATTTGGGCTAAAGTATTAGGTGTAAATACAGTTAACAAGCATGATAATTTTTTTGATTTAGGTGGTAATTCTTTGTTATTAAATTCTGTTTATACTCAACTACCTCAGAAAATTAAAGAGAAGGTAACAATAATGCATTTCTTCCAGTATACAACTGTTGCCAAACTTGCTACTTTTATCTCTAAACAATTGAATACTAAGAAAAATGACTATGACTAATTATAAATATCAGGAAATAGCAATTATTGGTATGGCTGGAAGATTTCCAGGAGCAAATAATATAGGGACCCTTTGGGATAATTTAAAGGCAGCAAAAGAAAGTATTAGTTTTTTTAACACAGAAGAATTAGAAAAAGTAGATCAAGAACTATTGGAAAATCCTTTATATGTGAAAGCACACGGTATTTTAAAAAGTATTAAAAGATTTGACGCTAAATTTTTTGGTTATTCACCTAGAGAAGCAGAAATAATGGATCCACAACATAGGATTTTTTTAGAATGTGCTTGGGAAGCTCTAGAAAATGCTGGCTATTCTCCTAATTCTCAAAGTAAAAATAATATTGGAGTATATGCTGGGGTAGGCGAAAGCAAATATTTAACAAAACATATTATACCTACATTAAAAAATTCTAATATAGTTAATGATTTTCAGCTTATAATAAACAATAGTAAAGACTTTTTAAGTACAAGAGTAGCTTATAAATTGAATCTGACAGGTCCTGCTATGACTATACAGACAGCTTGCTCTACTTCTCTTGTAGTTGTTCATCAAGCGTGTATAGCTTTACAAATGGAGGAGTGTGAAATGGCTTTAGCAGGAGCAGTATCTTTTTTAAACTTAGAAAAAACTGGCTATCTGTATCAACCAGGAATGATTCTTTCCCCTGATGGTAAATGTAGAGCTTTTGATGCTCATGCTCAAGGTACAGTTGGAGGTCAAGGTGTAGGAGTAATTGTTTTAAAGCCTGCAATTAAAGCTATAGAAGATAGAGATCATATTTATGCGATTGTAAAAAGTTCTGCCATTAACAATGATGGTAGTGAAAAAATTGGATTTACTGCCCCTAGCATTGAGCAACAAGCTAAAGTTATTAATAGTACTTATCAAAAAGCTGGTATACTTTCAGAAACTATTACATATATAGAAGCTCATGGTACTGGAACTATTTTAGGAGATCCTGTTGAAATTGAAGCTTTAACTAAAGGTTTTGATAGTAATGAAAAACAATTCTGTGCTCTTGGTTCTATTAAAACAAATCTAGGGCACTTAGATACAGCAGCTGGAATTGCTGGTCTCATAAAAACAGTATTATGTTTATATCATAAGACTCTTGTTCCTTCTCTCCATTACACCATTCCTAATCCTCAAATAAATTTTAAAAATACTCCTTTTTATGTTAATACAGAACTTAAGTACTGGCAATGTGGGGCTACACCTAGAAGAGCTGGAGTTAGTTCTTTTGGAGTAGGTGGAACAAATGCTCATATTTTACTTGAAGAACCTCCTCAGCGTCCTTTAATTCAATCTGCCCCGGAATTACAATTAATCAGCTTTTCTGCAGATAGAAAATTTGCTCTTGATAAATTTACTAAAAATTTATCTTCTTACCTTCTTGATGATAATCCCTTAAAAGATATTGCTTATACTCTGCATATTGGGCGAAAAAGGTTTAAATATAATCGATTTATTATATGTCAAAACCGGGAAGAAGCCATAACTAAATTAAAAACAAAATTTAACGAATATATTTTAAAGTTAGATAGAAAACTAATTTTTATGTTCCCTGGAGAAGGAACTCAATATATTGGTATGGGAAGTGATTTATATAAGCATGACCAAGTTTTTAAATCCATTGTTGATAAAAGCTTAACTATTATTAGAGATTTAATACAAACTAATCTAACCCTAGATGATCTCTTAGGCTTGACTGAATTAGTAGAACAAACAATAGTTACACAGCCTGCTCTTTTTATAATTGAATATTCATTAGCACAATATTTAATTCGTTTAGGAATTAAACCAGATGCTATGATCGGATACGGTATAGGAGAATATGTTGCAGCTTGTATTTCTGGGGTGCTAAAGTTAGAAGACGCTCTACGGCTCGTCATAATAAGAGGACAAATCTTACAAAACCTACCTAAAGGTAAAATGTTAAGTGTTTTTCTCTCAGAAAATCAAGTTTTATCTCATTTAAAAGATTATAATCTAGACATAGCAGCTATTAACACAGGAAATAGCTGTGTTATTTCAGGATCTAGTCAAGAACTAGAAAAATTTGCAGAAGTACTAGATAATAATCAGATTCCTTATAGATATTTAAATACTTCTCATGCATTCCATTCTCGTATGTTAGACCCAATATTGAATATTTTTTATTCACATTTAAGTCAAGTTACCATGAATATGCCAACTATCCCTTATGTATCTAACTTAACAGGGGATTGGATTGATAAAAATCAAGTTACTAAACCTGAATATTGGGTAGAACACTTAAGAAAAACTGTATTGTTTGCAAAAGGTTTAGATTGTTTGCTAAACAATAACAAGTTAGAAAATACTATATTTTTAGAAATAGGACCAGGAGAAATATTAACAAATCTAGTTAGAAAGCGTATAAACCAAAATAATAATACTCTTGCCTTTTCTTTGTTAAGGTCTACAACGCTGCCTGAAAGTGATAAAGGTAGCTTACTTAGTGCCTTGGGAAATCTATACGCAGCTGGAGTAAATATAAAATGGTCGAGCTTTTACAACCATGAAGCAAGGCGTGTACCTTTACCTACTTATCCTTTCGATGAAACGGAGTACTGGATTCCTTCTCAACTAAATAATACTTATAAAGCAGAAAGACTCAATAGTTCTATTGAGTCAGAAAAAAGAAACAAATCAGGTCTTATTAAAGATTCATATACTCAAGTTAACTTACAAGAATCATATTCTTTTTTACAAAAGGAAATTACCAAGATATGGCAGGATACCTTGGGTGTAAGTAATATTAGCTATTTAGATGATTTTTTTGAACTTGGAGGAGATTCTTTACAAGCGATACAGATTAATAATACTATTAATACACGTTTTAAGCTCAATATACCCTTAAAAGATATATTAGAAAATTCTAATTTTTCTAAGCTATCATCAATGATTCAATCAAGAATAGAATTATTAGAAAAGGCACCAATAAAAAATACTATCTCTACTTCTACTATTATTAAACTAAAAGATGGAAAGAAAAGTAATCCTCTTTTTGTTATCCATCCTATTAGTGGATATGTGTTTTGTTATCGTTATATGTTAGAATATATATCCCCTACTCAATTGGTTTTTGGTATTCAGTCTCCATGGATTGAAGGAAACGAAGATACATCTCTTTTAACTACAATTGAAGCTCTTGCAAGCTATTATGTTAATTCTATTATCAGTCTTCCTACTACGGAGTGTATATCTTTATTTGGTAGTTCGTTCGGAGGATTAGTTGCTTATGAAATAGCTCAACAACTTAAGAGTAAAAATTATAAAGTTTCTTTACTTGCTATGGCTGATGTAGGAAGACCTAATCATGAACTGTTAAAAGTAACAGATGTGCAAGAGATGTTGATAAAAGTGATCAAGCTTTTTAAGCAAAATAGTTTATTAAAATTAGATTATGTACATCTTTCAAAAAATGAAAAAGTCAGATTACTTTTAGAGAGTATGAACCTTCAAAATTTACTTGTTAACCAACAACAACAACTTTTTGATCAAGTTAATACATTTTGTCAAGCAATGATTAATTATCAACCGAAACCATATTACGGAAAAGTAATTTTCTTTGATGCTAATATACCAGTTTTAGATAATCATTTTTTAAAAGCTAGTAGTACTTGGGATGGTTTTGTTTTACATCACTCAGAAATTTATACAATTGCAGGCAACCACTTTAGTATGTTAGAAAAACCTAATGTTTCCTCTCTTGTTTACTTATTAGAAGAATGTATTTATAGACTTGCTCAAGTATGACAAGGAGAAAAAAATGGATAATAAAAATTTTTTAGGGACATGGAAACTTTTATCATTTAAACTTATATATAAAGATCAAACATTTGTTTATCCTTATGGCAAAAAACCTTTGGGATATCTTACTTACACTGCAATTAATTATATGAGTGTTCATATTATGCGTAGTGATCGTATTAATTATATTTCTAATAATTTACGTAATATCACTGATGAAGAAAAAGAAGAAATTATTAATAACTATGATGGTTATTGTGGAAAATATTTAGTCAAAAGTCTTGATAGAACGATTTTTCATTATCCTGAAATTAATGCATTTCAGAGTAAAGATAGAGCAATCTTGAAGAGATATTATGAATTTAAAGGCAATAAATTAATACTTACAGGTGTTGCTTCCGAAGATCAATATTATCCTTGTCTAGTGTGGGAGCGTGTTAAAAGACTACTATTCTAAAATTAATTTTACTATTTCAATAAATAATATATGTATAGATATAAAAAATATATTAAAACCTATAAATAAAAATCAACAAAGACAAATTTATGACTAAAAATACAAAGCTTAACGAACTTGTAAACAATTCATGGCTTCATTTTTATCAAATGAACAATATAACGTCTTCAGATTATATTAATCCCCTTATTGTAAAAGGGGACGATATTTACCTTTTTGATGCAAATGGTAAGAAATATATAGATGGTATTAGCGGTGCATACTGCGTAAATATTGGATATGGCAGAAAAAGAGTGATAAATGCTATTGCAGAAGCTTCAAGCAAGGTTCACTACGTATCCCCATTTAGTGCCGCTAATACTTACGCTGTAGAACTTGCAAGACAACTAAGTATACTAGCTAGTTCTACAGTAGGTGATAACTCTAGAGTATTTTTTGTTAACAGTGGTGCCGAGGCTGTAGAAACTGCAGTAAAAATAC
>Ga0214923_10001873_pt1 | contig 29086 bp, 17 predicted proteins | sample LL1510_MetaG_FD_177993 | JGI IMG/M metagenome (GOLD analysis project Ga0214923, IMG submission 177993) | Freshwater microbial communities from Lake Lanier, Atlanta, Georgia, United States - LL-1510 | ecosystem: Environmental > Aquatic > Freshwater > Lake | place: USA: Georgia | collected...
GTTTTAACTGGGTTCAATACCATATATTGAATTATTTGGATATACACAATATACTTCTATTAAATTTTCAGGTAAAATATGGTTATTATCTTCAACATCAACAAATGATCAAGATTGTTTTCTTGGATACAGTTATGATCTATTTAATTGGAATCCATGTACTAATGTAAATTTTATGCAAGCTGTAAATACATTTGATTATAATGGGTTATTATGGGTATGTGCTGGATCAAATTCATCTGGAAATTATTCTTTAGGATATTCTTACGATGGAATTGATTGGGTTGAATCAAATTCATCATTATTAGAATTGTGCAATATTATAAAATCTAATGGATCTATATGGATTGCAGGTGGTCAAAATACATCATTAGCTTATAGTTATGATGGAATTAATTGGGTTGAATCACCTAGTGCATCATTAATGGATAATGTAAACACATTATCATGGACAGGTTCTTTTTGGATTGCTGGAGGTTTTGGAACAAATAATTTATTATATTCAGATGATGGTATTACATGGACACCAAATCAAATTGATTTTTTGCCAGTAAGTAGTTCAGCAGTTTTTGAAATTGCATCTAAAAATATTCCTTACTTTAACACTAGTATAGAATATGGTGTATATGAAATTGTTATTAATAATAATGTAGGTTCAATGTATAATAATGGGAGATTAATTAATACAAATACATTTGCCGATTTAGAAATTTTTAATGACTTAGTATTAGGTGCAAGATTTATTGATGGTGATTTTAGAAATTTTTTTAATGGTGAAATTTATGAAATGATAATTTTAAATTTAGCAGCAGAGGGTGAAACTAGATATCAAATAGAAAAATATTTGATAGATAAATGGAATACAACACAATTTTCTAGAACCCCACCTTTATCCAATATTTATACATGGTTGGATGCTAGTTCTAAATATAATTTTACTTTAGATCAAAATAATAATGTTTTATCGTGGAATGATAAAAATAATAAATTAAATTTTATTCAAAATATTTCTAAATATTACCCAAAATTTGATAAAAATAAAGTAATATTTAATAATTCTTATTTATCTATGACTGATTCTGAAGGATTAGATTTAAATAATTTTAGTTTATTTTACATAGTAGAAGAATTAAATAATACAAATAATGCAAATTTATTAAAATGTACGGATGGATTTGAATTAACAACAACACCAGCTGAAAATTTTCTTATCGGTGTTGGTTCAGCGTCAGCAATTTATTCTAATAATGGTATTAATTGGTCCAAATCAGAATCATTATCTTCATTATTTACTAGTGTAAATAAAATTGCATATAATGGAAAGATGTGGGTTGCGGGTGGAGAAGGAACTGACTATAGATTAGCATATTCGTACGATGGGATTAATTGGACTGCAAGTGGTTCTGGGTCTAATTTATTTACAGAAGTTAATGCACTTGCATGTAATGATTTTATATGGTTAGCAGGTGGTGTTGGAAATGTTGGTGTTAGACTAGCCTATTCATATGATGGTATTAATTGGACAGGATCTGTTTCTGGAACTAATTTATTTACAAATATTAGTGATTTTGCCTGGAATGGTAATACATGGGTAATATCATGTGAATTAAATACAAATCAAGTTGGATATTCATCTGATGGTATTAATTGGAATTTATCTAAAAATGGTATTAACTGTAATCAATGTTATGGATTATCTACAAATGGGGTTATGTTTATAGTGGGTTCTAATAAGAGTGGTACATATTCTAATGTATTAGGTTATAGTTTTGATGGTGATGTATGGAACACTTCCGCATCTGCTAATTCTATATTTAACTCTATAAAATGTATTGCATGGAATAAATCAATGTGGGTTGCAGGTGGTAATACGTTAGGTTATTCATATGATGGTATTACTTGGTCTGCTCTTGGAGTTAATTCATTATTTAGTAGCTATAAATCAATTGCATGGAATGGTAATTTATGGATTACGTGTGGAGCCGCAGGCGGACAATTAGCATATAGTTCAAATGGTATTAATTGGACACAGGTATCTATAGATAATAATATTGTAATTAACTCAATTGCATCTAAAAAAATATTACAATTCATTATAGAAAAAACAGATAAATTTACAGTAGGAGTAGGGGCAAATGGAAAAATAATATATTCTTATGATGGAATTAATTATAAAGAAACAGTACCACTTGTAATAACTCCTAGTTCATATAATTGGAATTCAGCAATGGTTGCATTAAATAAGACTGCTGCAGGTGGTGAGGTTGTACGTTATACTCCAGATGGTATAAATTGGTCGGCACAAGCAACAAATCTTGTTGGATATGATATGAATAGTGTAAAATGGACTGGTTCAAAATGGATTGCAGTTGGTTCTGGTTATATATCTAGTACCAATGGAGTTAATTGGTCATATATAACATCTATGTATACTTTATTAGGAGGAAATCATGCACAGTGTGTTTGTGTTGGAAATGGTGTAATTGTAGTAATTTCACGACCAAATACTGTTATATACAGTACGGATGGTGGAACAATATGGTATCTATCAATATCTGGTTCAAACAAGTTAAATAACTCAGATTACCCTATGAAAAATTTAGTATTTGGAAATAATATGTTTGTATGTGGTGGTAACGGAATGATAATGTATTCATATGATGGTATTACTTGGGAATTATGTAATACCTCTGGAGTTAATTGGTCAACTGTTACAGTTAGATGTTTAACTTGGAACGGATCTTTTTTTTTAGGTTGTGGTTATATATATATTAGCCCATATGTTCCAACAGTTAGTATTTTTATAAAAAGCACTGATGGAATTAATTGGTCAAGACATTATACAAATATAGATTCAGGATTAAGTTTAGGTGCTGATATATGTTGGGCAAAAAATATATTTGTACTTCTTGCATTTGAGGGAATAGTGTATAGTTATGATGGAAATACATGGGTTATAGTCCGTAATACTCCATCTAACCCTATTACATCGGGTGCATACAGTGTAACTTATAATGGTAGATTTGTAGTATATGGTTTACGTTATAGTCAAACATGGATTACTTATAGTGACGATGGAATTACATGGTCTGGTAGTGCTTATATATATAATGGTCATACCGAGTACCAATATTGGACTCTCGATATTGAAAGTAAAAATGTTCGCCCTTTTACATATGATAACACAATTTTAATAAATTGGTCTTGTATTGGATATAATGGATCCATGTGGATTGCAGGGGGTAGTACGGCTAGTTCAGGTCATATAGGATATTCGTATGATGGTATTACATGGAATGAAATAGAATCAGTACGTACTATTTTTACTAGTAATGTAACAGGTATTACATGGAATGGATCTAGATGGGTAGTTGTAGGAAATACTACAACTGGTGGAATTATTGCATATTCAGAAGATGGTATTACATGGCAACTATCAAATGATTATAGTATATTTACCGACACATGTAGTGCAGTTGCTGCCAGTGATAAATTATTTGTATGTGGTGGTAATGTTGTTGGATATTCTACTGATGGTGTTAATCTTTGGGAAATATCTAGTAGTGGAAGTGCAATATTTACAAATTCATGTAATTGTTTAGCATGGAATGGAACTATATGGTTAGCAGGTGGGTATGGTACTAGTTCAGTTAAATTAGCATATTCCTCTGATGGTATAACATGGACAGAATCTACATCAGGTAGCAATTTATTTTCTGCAATTCCAACATCTTTTGCGTGGAATGGTACTTATTGGATAGGTGTATCTGGTGATAGTGGTGTACCAGGGACTGTAGGAGTTGTAGGATTATCCGTAGATGGTATAACATGGATTAAATCTATATCTGGATCCGCTTTATTTCCAACTGGTGTTTCAAATATTATATGGAATGATTCAATATGGATCGCAAGTGACAATAATAATATTATAGGATATTCACATGACGGTATTACTTGGGTAGAAAATACATCTATTAATGTACCAATTATTAATTTTGCATCAAGACGTGCTCTACCATATTATACAAGTGCAAATAAAAATACAGGTGGTGGTATTAATTTAAAAATAAATGATATTAATTTAAATTATGTAGATTCTGAATTACTATTACCTAAAAAATTATATGAATATAATATTAAAGATGGTATTGGCACTGTTTATATAAATGGAGTAGAAAAAGGATCTGCAGATTTTGGGGTACTAAATACGACTAATAATTTTAGACTAGGTTTTAATATATCAAATATAGATACATTTGTAATTGGATGTTGTTTATATAAAAATGGTTTAATAATTTCTAAAATGGTATATTCATATGATAATGGTGTAACATGGTTTGCACCTGAATCTATAAATTCATTATTTGATTCATGTCAATATACTGGATATAATGGATCTAGATGGCTTGTAGTTGCTCAAAAAAATGGTAATACAATAGCATATTCAGATGATGGAATAAATTGGACAGAATCACAAAATATTAGTTCAATCCTAACTGGTGTATATGGTATAGATTTTTATGATTCAAAATGGTACATATATGGTTATTATGATCCAGGGTCTGCTAGTATTGGTAGAGTAATATATTCAACTGATAATGGGATAACATGGTCTATAGCTACACCAGTGGCTAGTTTATTTGATGGTGTTGTTCAACAAATTATATATAATGGATCAATTTGGGTAGCATGTGGGCAATCTACAAATCGTTTAGCGTATTCTAATGATAATATAACATGGTTTGCGTCCAATTCTGGTAATACTATATTTACTGGACATTGTGACAGAATAGAATATAATAATAATATGTGGGTAGCAGGTGGGGAAGATGGAAAATTAGCATATTCTAATAATGGTATAGATTGGGTACAAATAACATCTCCATTAGCAGGTAATAATATTCAAGATATAAAATCAAATGGTAATATATGGGTGGCAGGTGCTGGTAATCTAGGATATTCATCCAATGGTACAGATTGGTATGTATCTCAATCAGGTAATGATCTTAATATTGCAAATATTATGTCTATTTGTTGGAATGGATCAGTATGGATGGCTACTTACCAGCCTGGAATTGTAATCTATTCAACCGATGGTATAAGTTGGATAATACAAAAATCTGAATATTACATATCTATCATTAAGTCTAATTATATATTACCATCACCTGCACCACCTCCAAATACGGATACCGTTGTAATAGCAAGTGGTGGTATTAGAGGATATACTGATAATACATTAGTATATTCATATAATGGTTTAACATGGATACCATCTACATCTGCAAATAATATATTTGATGCATGTTATGCTTCTGGATATAGTGGATCTAGATGGGTTGTAATTGGTACTTATAATTATTATAATTTATTAACAGCATATTCAGATGATGGTATAAATTGGACACTATCACAAAATGTTGAATCAATGATAGATTATGCAACTGGTTTAGGTGTAGGTTTTTATAATTCAATATGGTATATATGGGGTGCTAAACAAAATATAAATTATACTGGTAGTGTAATATATTCAAATGATAATGGTCTAACATGGAATGCAGCTACAACTTTACCTAGTTTATTTACAAATGTTGGTGGTAATGCGGGGTCTGTTAATCAAATTATATATAATGGATCAATTTGGGTAGCATGTGGTAAAGTTTCAAATCGTTTAGCTTATTCTTATGATAATATAACATGGAATGAATCTTTATCGGGTAATAATATATTTACTTATGAGTGTAATAAAATAGAATATAATAATAATATGTGGGTGGCAGGAGGGAATAATAGTAAATTAGCATATTCCTATAATGGAATAGATTGGATACAAACAACATCTCCATTTACTTATAATAATTCTATCAAAGATATAAAATCAAATGGTAATCTATGGTTAGCAACTGATCTTAATTTTATTGGATATTCATATAATGGAATAGATTGGAAATCATCAGAATTAATTGTTAATACATATATAATATGTTGGACAGGTGCAATCTGGATTGTAGGCAGTTATTCTGATGCATGTATATATTCTACTGATGGTATAAATTGGGTTAAACCATCTAGGAATATACCACTATTCACTAATAGAATATATGGTATTACTGCTAAATATCCATCATCGTCAAATATAAATGTTAATATGCATGAATTAATTATATTAAAAGACAGTGCATCATTTAATCAAAGAAATCAAATATATTCATATTTATCAGGAAAATGGAATTTACCTATTAATATTAGTGCACCTGCACCTAATCCAACAATATGGTTAGATGCAAATAATTCAGATTCTATTACACTTGATGGATCTAATAATATATTAACATGGAATGATTTATCTACTAATAATTATACAGTAACAATTAATGGTACAAAACCAATATTAGCCAATTATGGTAATGTCAAGGCAGCAGCTTTAAATGGTAGTACAGATGTTAATATTAATATCCCACAATTAACTGGATCTAGTAATACTATTTTTCTTGTATTTTCTGCAAGTAATTTAAATGCTAATAACAATAATAGATTAATTAGTTTTAGTAATGGTACGAATGATTATTCAAATAATTCATTTAATATAAATTCTAATACTAATACTGGTACTTTAATATATGATTCTACAAATCAGTATGTAGCGCCATCATTCTCATCCACAAGCGTAGCAGGCATACAACTCTGGTTTGACGGCGCGGATCCTTTGGGAACAGGCACACCCCCTAGCAACGGTGCATCTGTTACAACGTGGGTGGATAAGTCTGGGAATGGATACAACACAACTAGTGTTTCAGGGACAGCACCAACATATAATTCAAGCACAACCTCTATAACATTTAACGGGTCATCCTATTATAACTTACCAAATGGAAGTATACCATTTGGCGATTCTTCGTATTCTATATATGCCGTTTTCAGTTTTTCATCTATTCCTTCTAATCATGCTGTAATATCAGGCGGTACTAATACAAATTTCGGCGGTATATTTATACGTTCTGCATCATCTAAAATATCGTATGGGTGGTATGGGCCTAACGTACAAGAAAATACAACTGACACAGCATCATCTGGAACACGATACATGACTAATACACATTATCTATCAGGTAGCAATACTGGATATGGATATTTAAATGGAAATACTCAACCAACCTTTTCAATAGGAAATTCTCGTATTCAGCCTAACACAAATAACTTCATAGCAAACTCTCCATTTGGAATTATGGCAGGCACCATCTCAGAAATCCTTGTGTATAACATAAGCCACACAACGAACCAGCGCCAACTAGTAGAGGGCTACCTTGCGTGGAAGTGGGGTCTCCAGAAGCAACTCCCTAACTCACATCCGTATTATTCAATAAATTATTATTATCAAACAATTAATTTTAATGATAGTTTATACATATATACAATTCAAAATAATAATAACAATGTAAATATATATATTAATAATTATTTAGTCAATAGTTTTACTAATTCTCAAAATTATAATTATACTAAATTAGATTTAGGTAGTTTATTTGGTAATTCTAATAATTGGTTTGGTTATATTGGTGAATTTATTTATTATAATACATCTATAGATATAAATGGTACAGTTAATTATTTAGCTAATAAATGGACTATTAATTTACAATCACCCGTAATTAACGAATATATTCCAAGGTCAACTGTTCCAATTAATAAATATATACCATTAACAAATATATTTGAAAATAATACCAATTATGTTAGTATATCAGATACGCCAGATAAATCACAAGTATTAAATTTTAATATAAATGTCCCAGTAAAAGATACATTACCAAATCAATTAACACTTATATCATATGCTACTGTATTTTTAACTCCTAATCAAAAAAATACATTATATAATTTAATAGAATTTTCAGATTTTTGTAGTATTGTATTACCTACATTAACATATGATAATGATTATTTTGCATTTACTAATAGTGGTATATATGATGTTACAATTACTGATTCTATTGGATTAGATGTAACAATAACACCATCACAAACAATATATTTTACAAATATTTCAGGATCTTATACGGATACACCTACTTTTCAAGGATTTAATTGTACATTAAATCGTTATGATAATATTATATCAAATTCTTTTACTGTATATATTGGTGGTTGGTCAAATAATTTATTATATATACCAGTATTATGTGTCAATTATATTAATAATGATTTTATTATGACAGAAAATATTTATGTTAACCAAACATATCAGGCAAATTTTTATCTAGATATAGCACCAGGTATTTACAATCTTATTATATCTGATACAGAATCAACAGGTAATATAATTAATTCAGCAATTAGTACTCCAGTTACAATTTATGCACGTTTATATAGAAATAAAAAAATGAATTCATATAATTTTCTATTAAATAATACTAATCATACTGGGTCATATAGCATTAACTTGGAAAATTTATTAAATGATAATGAAAATGATTATGAAATATCTGATTTATATGTAAATGCTTTTTTAAACGATAAATATTTAAAAGATGAATTTATTCAAATTGTGCATATTCCAACATCAGAGATAAAAGACAATATCATATCATTTGATTATTCTTTTGACATTTCTAGAGATTATTATTTTATTATAACTGATTCACCTAAATTAGATGGTTCTATTAATATCAATTTAATGAATAATATTAATAAATTAGAATTATCAATAGATATTAATCAAACATATGGTTTTACAAATACAAATAATGTATATACGTTAACATTATCAAATAATGAATCATTTGATTTAACATTATATGAAAAAATATGGAATATTTATTATAATAATACATTTGTTACACAAGCAATTTTAAATAAAAATCAAACAATTATATTTTCCTATAATCCTACAATTCCAATTAATTCAATGTTTAGTATATCTACATCTAAAAATTTAATGTTAACTAAGATTAATAAACCAATTACTATATCGAATATTTCATTCAAAATAGAACATAATAAACTAAATTTAATTGGGTGGAATTCAAATATAACAATTCCTACATTATATATATTTGATACAAATTCAAATAAATTATTAACTACGGTTGATACACAAAATCCAGTAATTAATTATAAATTTCCACGTGCGCAAAATTATCTAACAATATCAGACACAAATGATATGACTGGAATAATTAATTATGTTATTAAAGAACCATTATATATAGAAGCTCAATTAAATATTAAAATAAAACAATTAAATACAGATAACTGGGGATATTTAAATACATCCAAATCATTTTCTTTTATCCTTGATACCTATTATGATAACATTTCAGTAAATTATTCAGATTATTATTCAACAATATCTATATATTATGCAAATAATCCTGATAATAATGATTTAACATTAATTGATACCGTATTAGTAGTAAATAATCAAGTTAATTTTACATTTACTCCAACCGAAACAAATATATATTTTTATTTTAATGATGCACATAGTTCTGAATACATATTCTTTAATCGCGATGAATTAGTATTTACTTTAAATAATGATATTTTAACATCTAATATTAATATTAATTCAAAATTATATGTATATTCAAATCAAACATATTTAACTGATGTTATTAATTCTTGTATAAATTTACCAAAATTAAACATAGGAACATATTATTTAAGTATATCAAATATAGATAAAAATGGTATTAAAACAATAAATGATATTAATGTTAATATTAATGAACCACTTATAATAGATAAAGTAAATTTAGAAATTAATAAAAACTATGGATTTATTGATAAAAATAATAACTATTTAATATCTACCAATGGTAATATATATTATAGTACTGAAATTACAAATGATATTAATAAATTAATAAAAATATCTAATGTTAATTCATTTAATTTTGATAATTCAGAATTAAAATTATCTCATGTTTATTTTTATAATAGTTATTTAGAAAGAACTAATTTAATTAATTTTTATGATAAATCATTGATTACATTTACATTAGATCACTATGATAATAAAATATCTAAATTTAGATTAATTGTAAATAAATGGGATTCTGTATTAAATAATATAGTATTAAATATATATATTGAAAATACAAATTATAATCCTATTCCTGTTACATTAGATATTAATAATAATATTTATTCTGGATTATTTAATATTGATTTTAATTTATTAGATACGGGAAAATATAATATTATTGTATCATCACCTGATATCAATTATAAAATACCAGAATTATTAGTTGTTAATAAATATGTGGTAAAAAACAGTACAAATATAACATCTAAAATTATAAAGACAATTACTGGAAAATTAGATGATATAAATAATCATTCAATTAAATTAGATTCTAATTATGATAATATTGAGTTAAATAATTCAAGTATAATTATAAAACATAGTATTGTTGATAATATTATTAATTTTTCATATGACTCTGGATTTGAATCGAATGTAACATTTAATATAGTAAATAGTGTAACAAAAGAAATTTATGAAATAATTAATGCTACTTATTTATAATTAAAAAACAAATATAAATAAATTATTCTAATATTAATTCAATGAGAACTAATATTAACAATAACATAATACCCAATAATTATTTTATTAGGCAAAAAAAACCAATCTATATTGATTCTACTAGTAATGTATATATTAAAAAATTTGGTTCTGATTGTAATAATTTAGAAATTGTTAATAGGAATGATCCAAGTATAAGTAATCAAAATTTAAATGATATTGAATTAACTGAAATAGAAGATGTTGAAATTAATGGTGTAATATTTAATTCAGAAACAAATTATAGTGGTAATATTATACCTACATATATTTTTCCAACGGGATTATGGAAAACAGTTAATGATAATTATAGTTCATCTATTATAAATGATATATTAGTTGATTATCCAATAAAATTAGTATATCCAAATATAATTTATCTAAGTGAACAAAATTATAATGTAACATTTATTATTCAAGATATGACGATATTTAAAGACAATGATGTATTTAATGTCAGTTTAATTTCAATTAATAATTCCAAGAAAAATTTTAATATTAAAACAGATATTATTTTTAATTCAAATACATCTAAATATACAATTAATATTGATAAATCAGTTTTTTTACATAAAACAGTTAATAATAATTATTATATTGCATTAAAATTTAATGGAAAAGTATATTTATCAGATCCTACTCGGTATATGTATATTACAAATAATAAAAACTTAAAGTCTCTTGAATTCAACGCTAATAAAAATAATTTAAATTATGTTACAACTGCAAATTCAGATTTAATACTTAATTATCATTTATCTGGATTAGAAACAGATTCAACATATAGATTAAAAATAAATGATTTTTATTATTCCCCTGTACTAACATATAAAAATAGTGATAATATTCAAACTATATCTATACCAAATAGAATTAATTCATATAATGTAGAAATAGAAACAGAACATGGGACTATTATGGATTTATCATCAGATATTAATATTGAAATAGATTATAAGTATAAGGTAAATATATTAAATAATAATTTAAATTATAATAATAATTCAGATATTACATTGAATATATCTTTTGATAAAAAGTTTATTAATAATATTGTAAATATATCATTAGAAAATTATTTTATTAAGAATGATATTATTACAAGTGATAATTATTTAAATTATACATTACCCATAGAATTAAATGAAGTATTTAACGATGGAAGATATCGTATTAGGGTACAAATTTTAAATAGTGAATTATGTGGGATAAGTGATGAATATATTAATATTAATAATGCAGATAATTTTTCATATAATATAATACCTAATTTTGGATATAATAATGTACCATTTTCATACAATAATAAATATAATCCTATAACTAATAATGGTGAATATGTATGTCCATATGGGGTTAAGAGTATTGATATAAATATGATAAATAATAATAGATGTATTAGTGGTCAAATTATTTTAAAAGCGAATTCAGTAATAAAATTAACTAATAATAGTTTGTTGATTAATAGTAGGGAATTAATTAATTTTGAAACAAATAATTTTGTTGAAAATAGAATTAATAATTTTAGTAATACATATTCTGATTTACCTAATAATAATACTATTAATTATGTATGTGAAGATTGCTATATTATTCAATTACAAAATTGGGATTCATCAATAAAGAATGTTGATATATATAATAATTGGGGTTTTGATAAAAATTATAATATTTATTATTCTTCTGTATATGGATATCATATTAAATTATTTAATACTTTTTTTAATTTTACAGGTGAATTAGAATATTATTGGATGAATGATAATAAATTAACATATATTAATAAAATTAAAATTAGGGATTATCCATTTAATATTGGTTTGAATTTATTAAGTAAAAATGTGTATATTAATCAACCGACAATGGGATCAATTGTAATAAATAAAGTTCCACCTAATAATTCATATACATTATATTTTGTAGATGATTTACTTGGTACTAATCCAGAATATTTAATTACTACATCTAATTTGAATTTTTCATTTACATATATTAATAGAAATCAAACAGAATGCATAAAATATTTAATGATAACTAGTAATGTTATTAATAAAGTTATTAATAATCCAATTAATATTAAACCATCTGAAAATTTAAGTAATAAGTTAAAACAATTATCAGAGAAAAAGTCTAAATTAAATTCAACAAAATTAATGACACCTGCACCACAACCAATTATTGGTGTATATACAACATATGATACACCACCAAATAAAACAACACCTTCGTATTTTTTAGAGAATAATGGATTATATAAATATAATAATGTTCCTACATTATTAGGCTCAGAATATAATAATTTTAATGGATATTTAATATTGCAATCAGATCCATTATCAAATAATATTCCACAAACGTGTACAATGTTAGATAATTTTACAGATTATTTAATTGGTAATTTAGCTAATAAAAAAATTAGTTTAATTAATGTTCCTAGTATATTTCAAGATCAATATGTTGGTAATAATTTTATTACTACAAATCATACATTTGAATATTATAATAATACAATTTTAAATAATGAACAAATTAATGTTCAAGCATCATTATGTTCAAATGTAATACAAAATGATGAATTAATTACAGATATTACACTTATTAAAAATAACTTTTTACAATCTTATAATAATCAAATTAGAAATTATACTGGACAAAATTCATTAAATGAACAAATTACACAATTAACAAGTATAACAAATAATTCACCTAGATTTGCATGGATTGAAAATTTGGGTCATTATATTAGTCAATATTTTCAATTAAATATTAATAATGTAGAAATAGAAAAAGTAACGTCATCATGGATTAATAATTGGAATGAAATAAATTTAGATGTTGGAAAACAATCAGGTTATAATAAAATGATTGGTAATGTGCCTAGTTTAACAAATTATAATACAAATAAAATACCAAAATATAAATTAAGAATACCAATACCATTTTATTTTAATAGGTATAATGCAGGATTAAGTATTCCAATGATTAGTTTAGTCCATAGTGATGTAAAATTAATATTACAAATGGAGAAATTAGAAAATTTAATTATTAGTGATCCGTTGACTAAATTTAGCACTTCTAATAGACCTAAATTAAATCTTGAATTAAAATATATTTATTTGGATGAAGAGGAACGTAAGAGATTTGCGACTAGTAAACATGAATATTTAATAGAACAAGAAAATTATCGTAATTATACATTTACTGGTACTAAATTTAATACGAAATTAAATTTCTTACAGCCTGTTAAAGATTTATATTGGTATGCACAACCAATTACAAATACAAATAATATTAGTAATAGACAATATTGGAATTATACAAATAGTAAATATTATAAATTATTATCTAATTATGATCGATATGATGAAGATAATCCAATTACTGAATTATCTAGACAATTATATACCCCATTATATAATAAATATCCAGATTTAGCTTATATACCATTATATATTAACGGTAAAATAAATGAATCAAATAGACCGTATCAAACTAAATCTCCTATTAACAACACTGTGTTAAGATTAAATGGTCAGAAAAGATTTGATGAAGATAGTGGATTAACACAGTTAAAGAATTTTTATAGATATAAGAATATACCAGAAAATGGTATGCATACATATCCATTTTGTTTATATCCTAATGAGTATCAACCATCAGGGTCTTGTAACTTTTCTGTTTTGGGGGATACGTATTTTGAATTGGATTTGGATAATGGGGCGTATAATATAGAGATTATTGCGAGAAATTATAATTTGTTACGGATTATGAGTGGGCAGGCGGGGTTGGGGTTTGAACTCTAGTGACGGAGTTACAAAGAGTGCTACCTTTTGGTTTGAACTCTAGTGACGAAGTTACAAAGAGTGCTACCTTTTGGTTTGAACTCTAGTGACGAAGTTACAAAGAGTGCTACCTTTTGGTTTGAACTTTAAATATGCATCGTATATTAAGAGTGCTACCTTTTGGTTTGAATTATAGTGACGGAGTTACTATAATTTTACCGTTGTGTTTGAATTATAGTGACGGATTTACTATAATTTTACCGTTGTGTTTGAATTATAGTGACGGAGTTACTAATAAATTAATATTTTATCTTGGCATTCTTAATGGATATGCAGCTGCATTATATAAACATGTTGTTTCTAAATTTCCATTAATATTATAACTATATAATGATCCTTTATTACATGTCGCAGAACTTGGGATTCCAGGTTTAGAACCTTGTTGTACAGGTCCATAAGAATTTTGTGCTATTACATCCATTACTTTACTTGAATCATAATTCATAATAGGTGAGCTCATACATTTATATCCAAAACTTGGATTAAATGTATTTAAAGGATTTACATATATACCTGAATCATTTTCAGGTAATGATATCCTAGGTATAGTTCTATCATCACATGGAGCAACACATAATGATAAACTACCATCTGGATTTAATAAATTAGATGAAGTTACACTTGATTTATCAAGTGGTTCCATTTTATTAGCAGGTATAGTACGTAACTCAAAACCATTTGCACACTTTGGAGCTGACATTATATATTATATATAAAGAAAAATATTCTATATATTTTTTAATTAAAGAAAAAATATATAATAATATGGTCACTAGAGTTTATAATAAAAGGTACCATCAAATACTAACCCTTCGGTTAGTATTTGGCGCTAGCGTGAAACGATAGAATTATACTGACGTTCTAATTAGTATTATGTGTTAATATATATTGTGGTATCACATCCCCTTCTAGAGCAGGTTTATTATATTCACATGTAGCTAAAAATGTGTTATCATACATCATAGTATTTTTAATAACCCCTTCTATATTATTAAACGACTTGCATGCGTCTTGAACATAATCTATTGGATTAGTGTATGATCCTTTGGTAGGCCAGTCAAGAGTTCCATTCCATGTATTATCCCCTAGTTTTTCTACTTTTATTTGTCTAGTTTGTTTTGTTGTAATTTTAATACAAGCAAATGGTGCCATCATCATATCTTCCGCTTTTTTTTGTTCATTGCCCCTTATCTGCGATGGTACTGCCCCATTAGGACATTTATCTTTCACACAAATGGTTACCATGTTATCACTATCTAACAAATTTATTGTACGCAAGTTTGTAATTGCACCCTCTTGTGGTGCAAATTTATGTGGAAAAAATCCTGCAGCACACTTTGGAGCTGACATTATATATTATATATAAAGAAAAATATTCTATATATTTTTTAATTAAAGAAAAAAAATATGTATATATTTTTTTTATTTTATTCATTTGTGTATGTTTATACTGCTTCACCAGTTTCATCGTCATCAAATTCTCTATTAGGATCAAGTGTTGGTGGCGGTGGTGGCGGTGGTACTTCTGTTTGTTCTGTTTGATCAGTTGTTGTTTCATCTTGATCAATAACTTCATTTTGTGTCTCTTCACCAGCTGGAGTTTCTTCAGGTGTAATTTCTGTATTTGTTGGTGGTTGTTCACTAGTACCAGAACCATAATCAGAACTACCATAACTACCGTTAGAACTACCTTGGTTACTATCACCAGGTGGAATTTCTGTATTTGTTGGTGGTTGTTCACTAGTACCAGAACCATAATCAGAACTACCATAACTACCGTTAGAACTACCTTCGTTACTATCACCACTATCACCACTATCACCAGTGCTTCTTTTTCCAGACATACCATGACATATTTCTTGGTATGTTGATATTTGTTTATAACATTTATTATTAGCGGGTGAATATAAATATCTCGGATTACTTGTACATGACTCTTCAGTAATACCATCATTAAGAATACACTGACCATCTGATTGCATCCCCCCTACATTATTACATTCGTCACTATCTAATTCTTCATCTTTTAAAGATGGTAATGGATTCATACATTTATTATTATCTCTATCCCAATTACCACCTAAAATACGACAATCATTTTCTGATGTAGTTGGTTTTGCACAAATTAATCTTTTTTGTATATCATTCATAATATCTATTATTGGCATTTGAGGTATAGATTGGGTATTATTAATTATATTTCTATTAGATTCTGTATCTAATATATATTGATCTGCAAATTTAATACATTGTCCTAGTTTATTTTTTTTCTCATTAAAATCACAATCATCTTTGTCTAAATTTGAATTTTTGTTAATACATATATAATTAAATTCTTTTGTAGATCTTTTTAAAAAATCAAGAGAAAATTTTTTTGTTTCTATTTTTTCATTATCACTGAATGTATACTTTTCATTATTATTACAATCTGTTTGTACACATAATTTAATCTTATTACCATCATTTAGATTAATTAATTTTTCTGCGTATCCAGGTTTACAAGACATTTTATATATATATATATATATATAAAGAAAAAAATATGTATATATATTTTTTTCTATTTATTTGCTGCTCTTTTATATTATAATCCCTTATAAAAATACTACTCTAGAATCTAGAGAGTCCCTAGCACCCTAATCTGATGGTGCATCTGATGGTGTATCTGATGGTGTATCTGATGGTGTATCTGATGGTGTATCTGATGGTGTATCTGATGGTGTATATGATGGTGGTGCATCTGATGGTGGTGTATATGATGGTGGTGCATCTGATGGTGGTGCATCTGGTGGTGGTGCATCTGGTGGTGGTAGTTCAATAGTACCAGAACCATAGTCAGAACTACCGTTAGAACCACCTGTGTTATTAGCAGTGCTTGTTTCTCCAGACATACCATGACACATTTCTTGTTGTTCTGATATTTGTTTATAACATTTATTATTAGCGGATGAATATAAATAATTCGGATTACTAGTACAGTTCTCTTTAGTATTCCACTCAAGAAGAATACACTGACCATTTACTAGTGATCCCCCTACATTACCACAATCCCAAATACTTAATTCTTCATCTTTTAAAGATGGTAATGGATTCATACATTTATTATTATCTCTATCCCAATTACCACCTAAAATACGACAATCATTTTCTGATGTAGTTGGATTTGTACAAATTAATCTTTTTTGTATATCATTCATAATATCTATTATTGGCATTTGAGGTACAGATGGTGTATTATTAATTATATTTCTATTAGATTCTGTATCTAATATATATTGATCTGCAAATTTAATACATTGTCCTAGTTTATTTTTTTTCTCATTAAAATCACAATCATTTTTGTCTAAACTTGAATTTTTGTTAATACATATATAATTAAATTCTTTTGTAGATCTTTTTAAAAAATCAAGAGAAAATTTTTTTGTTTCTATATTTTCATTATCACTGAATGTATACTTTTCATTATTATTACAATCTGTTTGTACACATAATTTAATCTTATTACCATCATTTAGATTAATTATTTTTTCTTGATATCCAGCTTTACAAGACATTATATATATATATATAAAGAAAATATTCTATATTTATTTTTTAGTTAAAGAAAAAAATAAATATAATAATATGGTCAATGGACAAATTCAATTAGTAGCATATGGCGAACAAGATATATATCTAACTAGTAAACCAGAAATTACTTTTTTTACTGCAAAATACAATAGATACACAAATTTTTCTAGAGAATCAATACCCCAATATTTTAATTTAACACCTAATTTTGGAAATCGAGTTACTGCTATATTATCAAAAAATGGTCATATGATAGGTGGTATATTCTTAAATGTAGTCCTGCCTGCAATTCCTTCTACATTTAATAATATACCAGTATATGTTGCATGGTCTAGAAAAATTGGTTTAGCACTAATAAATACGGCTGAATTTGAAATAGGAGGTAGAATTATAGATCGTCAATATGGAGATTGGATGAATATATGGTTTGAATTAACACAATATAATAATATGTATAAAATGATGGGTGATGTTCCAGAAATCTATGAATTTACTGCAGGAAAACCCTCACACAGTATAAATGTCCCATTATTATTTTCATTTTGTCGAAATTTTTTACCATTACCTATAATTGGTATGTATCATACTGATATTAAAGTCCATATAGAATTTAATCAATTAACGGATTGTTTATTATATGGTCCAACATATTCTATTCAAGTAGATAAAAATATAGTGAATTATAATTTTGGAGAATATATAAGTCAGGTACAAGGAAATTCTACTGTTTATATGAAATGTTTGTCATATGATCCAATAACTCAAAATTTAAATTATTTAAAAGTAAATAATAATACTAATTTTCTAATTACACAGGGATTAAATTCTAAAATAACAGGTGTAGATACAAATTACAGTACAAGTGCAATAGGATCAGAAACTACATATATAAGTAAGTCATCTACATTAAGTTTTTTACAAAATTTAACATTAGGTAGTGCTTGCTTGTATGTAGATTATTATTACTTAAGTGATGAGGAAGCATTAAAATTTTCTCAAATTAATACGGAAATATTATTTGAATATTTACAATCGGATACAGAAAGAATATTATATAATGCTGCAAATTCAATTAATCTTGGATTTATTCATCCGACAAAAGAATTATTTTTTAGGGTACAACCAGAATATCTTATATTAGGTGGATTAAAAGATGTATTTAATTATACTGATGGAATATTACCTACAAGTAAATCATTAATATTGCAAGCAGGATTATTATTAAATGGAAAAGATAGAATATCTATGCGTCCTGCTAATTATTATGAATTATTAGAAGTTTTGAGGAATCATCAACGAACACCTAGTCCAGGTATTATGGTATTTTCATTTGCTTTTGCTCCAGAAAAATATCAACCATCAGGGGCATGTAATTTTAGTAGAATAGATAATATTACATTACAATTAATATTAAGTAGAACTGTATCATATAGTAATCCTGCACATTTGCGAGTATATGGATTATCATATAATGTATTAAAGATTGAGAATGGTAGAACACGAGTTGTTTTTGATTTATAAAAAATAATAAAATAATAAATTATTTTTTATCATAAATTTCATCTTTATTTTTTTCAACAAATTCTGCAAATGAACGAGAAACAAAATATTCTACATCTTGTGTATTAAATTTCATATAAGATTTCATTTGTCCGCCGCCTGATTGTCCCATCTCTGTTTTTAAATTAGGATATTTACTGGCTTCTTCTCTTGCATCCAATAATTCTGAATATTTTTCAATTGCTTTTATTGTATTTATTACACGATAATTTACTTTTCCATATGTATCAAGTAAATCTTTATTTTCTGTATTAATACTTTCAATATGTTCTAATGTAACATTATTTCTACTATTAACAGGTAACGCTTCATATATTTTTACATAGTTGTTAAATAATTTATTTATTTCTACAAATCTTTTTTCTATTTTATCTAATGTTTCGATTTCTTTTTGAATTTCTGCAATAGATGATTCATCAAGACGTTTACCATTTAATTTAATATAATTAGCCATTTTTTGTAAGAAAAGAGTATATTGTTTTGATGTAAAACATTTTTCTTCTAATTCTTCATTAGAACCACCACGTTGTCTTAATGATTCAATTACTACTTGTAATGTAGGATATTTATTTTGTCTATCTTTTATTTCTTCATAATTTGCATTTTGTCTATCTAATAATTCTTGGTATTTCTTTTTAAAATGTTCTTCTAATTTATCTGTTATATTACCTCGTTTTGCATTACCTATTTTTGCAATAGTTATTGGATTCGGTGCACTAGATTTTATTCTATCATCGTCTTTCAATGTTAATATACTTGCATTATCATTAATAAAATCAATTACTTTTTTATCTACAGGTTTATTAGGAACATTATTAATATAAAATCTAGCAATTTTATATTGATCATCTCGTATTTCTTTAGTTACAAAATTTTGTTGCATTAATTCAACTACCCAAATATTTGCTAAATTTTTTAATTTAGATACTTCTTCTTTAGGTTTAGGGTTAGGTAAATTTTCAAAATTTATAATTGATACCAACATTTCAGGGGGTGAAACAGAACCACCAAATTGTTTTTGAGGTTTATTACTATTTGTTTTTAAGAATGTGCTGATATTCGCGATATTTTTTTGTATTTTTTCTTCTACCGTTTTGTCACTGAATTTATTTACATGTTTTTGTGATTTGCCACCAGTTTGTTCAATATTAGTTGAATTTTGTAATTTTTGTGAATCAGACATATTATTATATAATATTTTTTTTAATTCATTTACATTTTCATTTAATATTTCTATTTTAGATATATCTGCTCCTAGATCTTTCATAACTTTATCATTAAAATTAAATCTGTATATTTCTGGAATTGATTCTATATATTTAGAACTCAGTATTATAGAAAATTGTAATTCTGGATTTATTAATAGAGTATACATTATTGATATCATTATATTAATTATATCTGTTCCATTAAGAATTTTATGATCTTCATTATAATAATAATATGTCATTAGATTTGCTAAAATATTATCATCACTATTTAATAATAAATTACGAATTTTTTGTTTGGTACTTTTACTACTACCACCTTTCATAATAAGACGAATACGTTGATAATGAATTAATTTTTGAACAGGTGGAATTAAAGTATAATTTTTTGGATTTAAAATAATTTGTGATTTTTTGGGCACAGGTTGTTCTTTAGGTAAAGGTTGTTCTTTGGGCACAGGTTCTTCTTTAGGCACAGGTTCTTCTTTAAGCACAGGTTCTTCTAATAAATCTTCTTTTTCTTGTTCATCATCTAAATTAGGAGAAACAGTTAATTCAGTATCAAATACCTGAGAAGTTTCGCTCTTTACGGTATTAATAAATATATTACTAAAATCTATTTTAGTTTCTGGTAGATTTTTAATTTCTTTTATTAATTTAGAATATGTGTCTATATTTATTTTATAATCATTGATTAAATCTTTGTATTCCATGTTATGGATAAAGAAAAATAAATAGAATTATTTATTTTTCTTAATTAATTATTACGGATTGCGTCCGACACCTCTGCCTCTGGCTACTAATTCATCTAATGTTTTAGAAATTTCTTCTAATTTAGAATATTTTTTGGATGCTTTTTCAGCGGCATCGTTAACCTCTTTAATTTGATCTACCATAGTTTTCAATTGTTCTGCAGTCATATTACCAGCACTAACACCAAGCCCAGGTCTGTATTGAGAGAAGGCCTTACTGGAATTATCTAATAATTCTAATTTTTCACTTAATTTGTTAATCATGTCGTAGGTATCATCTGAATATTTGCGGATTTCAGTTCTCAAATTTGATTCTAATTCTGCACCAGTCGCCGCTTTAAATCCATTAACAGATGCATTGATTTTAGCATCTAAAATTGCAACAGGATTAGGTACTTGTCTAGCTCCAGGGGCAGGCCATACACCATCAGCAGCAGCAGCAGCACCACCTTCCATTACCGCAAAAGGAGAGGCACCTCCATTCATGACTAATGTAGGGTATAAAGGTGCCGCTCTAGATACATTACCACCTTTCATGTTAAAGTTACCACCATTTTGTAATGCTACACGGAAACCTGCAAGAGGGTTTGCAGGTGTAGGTACATTGATAACATTGTTTCTGTAAGCAGGTAACATCGCTGCAACAGCAGGATTTCTATTAAATACTGTAATAGTTGATTTTTTTGGTTGAGCAACCGCATTACCAGGAGGGATTTCACTAGAAGTTACTCCAGCAGTACTACCAGATAATTTATCGCGAATTTTTTTGACTAATTCATCCCATTTTGATAAATTGGTTTTTTGGTCAGCATTTAAAGCTAATGCTGCATACCACATGTCATAGTCAGACGCGGGGATGTGGGAATATGTGTTGCTTGCAATTGCGGCTGATGTATCATTCATAGGTAAACCCTTAGATGTCATCCAAAGAGGGGTTACAAGACGAGACACTAATTCTTTAGAGGTAGGAACGTTAACAATCATAGCAGATTTATAGGGGATAAAATCACCTCTCATAATATTATTTAATATAAGGTTAAGAGATTGACCAGTAGGAATAGCAGCAGCATAGTTTCCTCCTATAGTTGCATCTAGAACCAGTGAAATTTGACTACGTACTACATTTTGAGCTCCTCCTGCTGCTGCTGCTGCTGCTGCTATTGGTGATACTATAGTATGGAGATCTACATCAGCTACTACCCGAGCATTACGCAAGTTGTCTAAGTTATCTATTAAAGATGTAACACTTCCAACATCATAAGCCATTTATTTATTATATACTACTATTTTAGAAAAAATAAATAAATAATTAATTATCTAAATATTTAATTATTTATTTTTATCTAAATATTTTTCCTAATGTTAATATTTTTTTAATCCATGGTTCATCTTTAAATATAACTTTATTAATTGATTCATTAATACCAAATTCTATTCCAAATAAAATACCACATAAACATCCCATTACAGAATTATCCGTTATTCCTAGTGTTCCATAAATAATTATTTTTTCCCAATAACTCTCCGAATATAATAAAGAATCATATGCAATAATAATACTTTCTTCTGATTTTATTCCATAAATAAATTCATTACTAAATAAATCATTAAATGTAAGGTACCAATGATTAGCCCTTACATCTGGAAAAACCATAATATATTTATTATTAAATTTATCATCTATAAATGAATTATTTAAATATGTATTCCACATACCAACATAATCTTCTTTATCCAGCATAAATTCAACAGAATATAATCCATAATCTTTAATAATTTTATCAAATTCTTCACTTAATAAATATTCTACTAATTTATACCCCCATTTTATTTTACCTAAACCATTTTTCTTAAACGATACAAATAACCCCAGAGTTATTGCACTTAAATAACATGTATTATTTTTATGTGTTATTGATATATTATCAATAATTTCAGTTATTAATTTACTACGATCTTCTTTTTTCCAAAATAATAAACCAAAAGGTAGGGCTCGAGAAAGAACCATCGAGTCATTATATTTAACATTATAATTTAATGGTTCTTTTTTAGATAATAATTGTAATGCATCTAAATAAGTATTATTTGCAAAATAATCTTGACTTAATTTTTTTTCACCGTATTTTTCATATATTTTAATATATTCTTTCGTACAATTTTTTTTATATTCATTATCAACTAAACCTTTTAATGTTGCAAATAACATCAATGTATTAAATGAATATTTAAACCCTCGTATATCTCGATTTATACCCCCGCCTAAAATAAATCCAAAAACTTTATTTATAGAAGTATTTAATGCTTTAGTTCTATATTGATCACCATATTTTTTTCGAGTAAATTTATCTTGTCCAATTTTAATACTTCTATGAGAAAATCCAATAATATCTCCTAAAATACATAATATAAGTGAATCCATTTTTAACTTAAAATATAAATAGAATAAATAATATATAAATGTCTTTATCCGTAAATGATTATATTAAATATGATTTATATCAATTATTCTTATTAAATAAAAATAATTTTACATTACCTTTATTACGTAAAGCATACCAAAGACAAGTACTAGTCTATCATCCAGATAAATTTTCAAATGATTTATCTGAAGAAGATAAAAAAGAAAAAATGAATACATTTTTACTAATTAATAATGGATATACAATATTATCTAATAACACTACCAAAGAAGAATATGATGATAAAAGAGAAGCATATTTAAATGAAGAGAAAGGTTTTGGAAATCTAAAATCACAATTTTTATCAGATAAAAAGAAATACACTCCTGTTGATTTTGAAGCTGAAAAAATAAAAGCTGATTTATTATTTAAACAAACAATGGAAGATATGAATAATAATATAGAAAAAAATATTAAAAATACCAGTTATGAATTATTAGAAGAATATCAAATAAATAATGTAACACTTCAAACTGAATCAATAAAACCATCTGATAATTTTAAAAATGAATTATCAAATATTACTGCAAATAGAAATATAAAATTAGAAAATAATAATACTGAATTATATACTGGATTAACAAATAGTAAAATGTCAGATAAATATGCATTTATAGAGGAAGCATTCAAATAATATAATCAATAGATGATACTTTTTTTATTAATTCTTCATTACTTATTATATTTTTATTCTCCTCCTCTTCTTCCTCCTCTTCATCCTCTATTTCAAATTCTTCTATATGACTTTTAGCACAATCATAACCATATAATATTCTTCTGTTTTTTTCCTCAATTGATAATTCAGTATTTAATAATTCTGAAGAATCATATGTTTTAATTTCAATAGTATATTTTTTATATTTATCAATTTTATTAATATTTTTCCAATGATGAGATATCATAAATAATTTTGTCATATAATTAAAAAAATCAATATTAAAATCTAAAATTTTTAAATTTGTTGATAAATTAATACCTAATATATTTTCATCTAAAAATAAATCAATAGGATAATTATCAAATACACCACCATCAATTAAATAATTATCATCATATAAAACAGGTTGAAATAATAAAGGTAATGCAGATGTAATTAATATTCCTTGACAAATAGACATATTAGGATATGTAATATGATCAATTATTTCTAATTTATTTTTGGTAATATTTGATGCAATAAAAACTAATCTTTTATTTGTTTTTTGAAATAATTCACTAAATGTAATATTTTCACTATATTTTTTTTTAATTAAAAATTGTTGCATTGTAAATTTTAATATTTCTCCATCATCTAAACCTTTTTTATCTAATAAATTATCTATATGCGGAACAATTAATTTATCAAATTGAAATTCTAATATAAATTTATTTAATTCATCAGGAGTATATCCTATTAAAAATAATAAAGATAACATTGCTCCTGCAGATACACCAATATATTCAGTTACATTTTGAATAACATTTATTTCATATAAATATTTAAGACTTCCATAGAGATAATAAAATTTAAATCCACCTCCACATAAAAGTAATTTTGTAATATTTCTTTTTAACTTGAAATTATTCATTTTTCTCTTTGATAATTAAATCAGAAATTAGAATTATTAAAATACCGTATAACACAATTATTATCAAATTTTTTTGACTCGGAGATATATTTTCAAAATGTTCAGATATATTTAAACTAGTATCTAAATATTCTTGTGTAATACTCGATGTCATATGTTCTGTTTGATTTATTAATTTATCTACAATACTATCATTTTGTGGTAATTCAGGTTGTAATAATTTATTTCTACATATTTCACATTTACTAATATGTTCTTCAACTAATGAACAAGGTTTAATATATCCACTATATGTTTCTTTAATTGGTTCTAGATTTTTTATTTCATTTGAATTAATTGTCATATTATTTTCTTTTGGTTTTTTATATGAATGTCTGTAACCAATAGTATCTGTATTATCTGGAACTCCCCAAGCATCATTTAAACTAGAAAAATTTAATCTACTCATTATAAATTTTATATTATTATAATTTTAGATTTTTTAATCTAAATATATTATATGAATAATTTAAATAAATTATTAAATACTTTAGTAGATGATTCTTATATTACCAGTTTTCTTATACTATTTTTTGTAACATATGGTAGTATATTAGGATCTGGAGGTAAACCACCTGAATTTGTAATTACAATGTTTAAAAATCCAGTTATTAGAGTTTTATTATTAACATTATTAGCTTATTTAGCTAATAAAAATATTCAAGTATCATTAGTAATAGCAATAGTATTTTATTTAACTCAACAATATATATTTAAACAAGAATCATTTGAACAAATTAAACGTTTAGAAAAGTATCAAAATGAATATTATATTAGCAAAGTTTAGAAAATAAAATTAGATATATAAATATCTAATTTTAATAAATATTATACGTTTTAAATTATATTTTACTTTCTAATTTGTCTATATGAGCAATATTAAACCGAAAGTAGATTTAAGCACATCAACAGATTTACACTTGGATTTATTAGCAGACCCGACAAAAATAAAACCAATTAAAAAAAATATTAGTTTAACAAATATTTCTGAAAAAAGTGATGAAGAAGATTCACATGTTGTTGAACAAATAAATAAAAAAGAATCATCTGTTTCATCAAGTTCAAGAAAATCATCATATGCATCTTCTTCTTCAAAATCATCCAATAGTTCTGTACCTAAAAATTTGATTAAATCTACACCATCACCCCCTATAACTAAACCTGCCCCTAGTATATGGAATAATTTTTTTGGTAGTGTTGGCGCTGCTGCACCAGTTGCCGCCGCCGCTCCTGCCGCTCCTGCAGGAGCTTCAACAAACAATCAATCATATTTTCCATCAAATCAAGTTAAAGATAATTATGATACATTAACACCTGACAAACAAAGATTAAAAAGATTACAGAAATTTGCAGAATTAAAATATATTAAAGATACCTATAAACTTCAACTAACTAGAGAATTTACATACAATTCAGAATATCATGATATGTGTGCAGAAATAGAATTTCACCGTGCAAATATTAGTAAAAAAAATAGTGTAGATTTTATTAAATCTACTGTTTTTGGATCAGTTAGTATGATAGATAAATTAAATAAAATGTTTGATCCGTTTGGATTAAAAGATACAATGGATGGATTTCCCGAACATTTACAAGTTACAACAAGCGATAGTGAAATATATGAAGAATTAGCAGAAAAGTATAAAGGTAAATTCAAAGAATATTCAGTTGAAATGAGATTTATGTTACTAATGATTGGTAGTGCTGCAGGTTTTATTGCAACTAAAAAAGCGTCTGAAAGTATACCTTTTTTTAATAATTTAGATGACAATACAAAAAAAGAAATTATGAAAAATTTATCAAAGAATATTCAAAGTAATATAGTGCCTCAATCAATGGAAGAAAAAAACAAAGCAGAACAAAATAAAATTTTACAATTTATGATGCAACAAAAGAGACAAGAAGAAGAAAAAAATGAAAGAATGAAAAATGTATTTCAACAACATGATTTACAACAAAAAAAAGTAGAAATAAATCTATCTCAAAATAAAAAAATAGATCCAAATTCTTTAATCACATCGTCAATCGATAGCGAAGATTCAACTATCTTAGATTCTAATGCTTAACTGAATTGAAATGCTTAAAGATATAACGATAAAATAAGTATATGCAAAAAGTTGAAACAAATGAGAATGTAGTCTCAGAACCTGCAGTAAAAATATTAAAAAAACGCGGACGGAAACCATCAGGAAAAATACTAGATATCAAGACGATTGAACAAAAAAACATAACATCGTCTTTAGATCCAGAAAAAGAATGTTTAATTTTACATTTACCAATTAATGTAAAAGATATTAATAAAATATCTAAAAATAAAACTGGAGAAAAATTAGAAAAAATCTCGGAACAGTTAAGTGAAACAGATTTTAATTCTAATGTTTTTATGGATGTTGATGTTAAAAAAGATAATGGCGTATCTACAGAATTAGCATCAAGTGAAAATAAAACACAATTTATAAATAAAGCAGAATTTACTGAAACATCGGAGAGTAAAAGAAAATGTTATAATTGTCAATATTTGTCTGAGAGATGTAATGCATTACATCAAAAATTACAAGAAGTATCTAATATTAAGAATATTCATGATTCATTAGTAAATAAGATTCATGATTGTAAGATAGATATCATTAATAATGATATATGGAAATGGAAAGAGTCTACTGATATATATTGTTGGTGGTGTGTTCATCCATTTAATAATCCTCCGTTTGGATTACCAATTAAATATGAAAATAATAAATATGAGGTACAAGGATGTTTTTGTTCATTAAATTGTGCAAAGGCATATAACTTAAAGGAAAATAATTATAGAACGAGTGAAATAAATTCATTGATAGAAGATTTTAGACGTGAATTGTTTGGTATTGATAGTTATCCTGTTATGGTAGCTCCACCTAGACAAACATTGGATATATTTGGCGGATATATGTCAATTGACGATTTTAGAAAAGAATTTTATTTAATGAATAAAAGTATTATTCATTTGAGTCCAACAGTATCACCTGTTCGTAATTTCTTTGAAGAAGAATATCATGATAAAATAATTAGGGCGAATCCTACAGGTGAAAGATTGAGATTAAAGAGAAATACAGCACCGCCACAAATATCATATAATTTAGATAAAATGATGAATATAGAAGATTAAAAAATATATTTATATTTTTTAATTCACATATAAAGCAAATAAAAATGTATATATTAAGTATATAATGGGTAATTCTTCCCCGTCATCAGCTCCATCTTATAGTCCGTCATCAGCTCCATCTTATAGCCCATCATCAGCTCCATCTTATAGCCCATCATCAGCTCCATCTTATAGCCCGTCATCTGCCCCATCTTATAGCCCGTCATCTGCCCCATCATCTGCCCCGTCATCTGCCCCGTCATCTGCCCCATCTTATACACTAAATACACGTAAACCAATTTTTTTACCAGGTCCAGTACCTAATTTTACTAAATTTAATAAATATTCGACTATAAATGCGTATACACCATCCAGAGATACAGAACAAATAAAT
>Ga0214923_10001874_pt1 | contig 29062 bp, 27 predicted proteins | sample LL1510_MetaG_FD_177993 | JGI IMG/M metagenome (GOLD analysis project Ga0214923, IMG submission 177993) | Freshwater microbial communities from Lake Lanier, Atlanta, Georgia, United States - LL-1510 | ecosystem: Environmental > Aquatic > Freshwater > Lake | place: USA: Georgia | collected...
CAGAAAATATTTTCGCCGATTGGGCGGACGGCTCGAACATGTCGGGGTTGGCTTGCGCCTCGATAGGCATCTTGGCGAACGATTCAAATTTCACACGCGCGATGTCTGGCAGGAGCGTGTAGACATTGGTGAGGTGTTGATTGAGCAAAATTCACCCAAGAATCATACCAGTGATGAGGCTCCCTCCACACTTATCAACATAAAATCCACATACGTTTTGAAGCACGGTGATCAAATCTGGCTATTTCATCCACCGGAATATGAACCCGACATGATGACTCACGTCGAAGTTGTTTACGATGATGGAGATGCTGCGGTCTTTTGTAAGCCGGGGAACTTGGTTGTTCATGCTGCTGGGCTGTATGGAAAAAATACTTTTATCGAGATCACCAAAAAGATGGGCTATGGCAATGCCGCGCCTGTCCATCGGATTGATCGAGAAACCTCGGGACTTTTGGTTTGTGCACGTTCGACCCCTTTGCGGCGTGATCTTTCGCTCAGCTTCCGCGATGCCTCGGTGAAGAAAATGTACCTCGCAGTGACACGCGGGCAAACACATGTTCCCGAACAATTCCGAATCGATTTTCCTATTGGGCCAGCCGCTGGCTCGCGCATTCGTCTTAAGCTTTGGCACAACTCTGCTGAGGGTCTAGATGCTCTGACTCACTGCGTGCGCCTTGCTCAGTGGCAAGACTATTCTTTGTTTGCCTGCATGCCTCAAACCGGTCGAACCAACCAAATTCGGGTGCATCTGGCGGCGCTTGGGCAATGGATTGTCGGTGATAAAATGTATCACCCAGACGAAGAGGTTTTTCTTCACTTTTACGAGGAAGGATTCACGGATTTTGTCAGCGAGAATGTTTTGCTGCCACGCCATTGGCTGCACAACACCGGTATCCAGTTTTTCAGCCGTCCAGATTGTCGGTTGGGTCGGGCACCTGTGATAGCCCCGCTGACCGAAGATCTTCTCGTCCACGAGCCAACACTCGAGCTGCTCAAAGCGGCTGGTTTGCCTGTGGACCCAGCCGAGCAAAAGACAGCGTTTGCTGAACTGTTCACGCGGATGCTTGGAATCGATTTCTCGAAGACTCCGGTTGTCCGACCCGAGGGCAGATGATGTCGAATTCAAAGACCTTAACCTTCGCGATGATCGGTGACATTCACGGCAACTTGACCGCACTCGATGCTGTCTTGGCCGACATTGAAGTCATGAAAGAAACGCGCGGCGGGGAATCTTTTGAGCTTGTGTGCCTCGGCGATAGTTTCGATGGAGGCCCAGATCCAAAGGGTGTATTTTCTCGGCTCAACGCATTGCAGTGTGCGCATCTGCGCGGCAATCATGAAGATTATTTGTTCGAATTTGCACGCAATCCGGAGCAGGAAAAGTTTTCGCGGCCGTTGTGGAAATTTATCCCCTGGACTGCTGAGAAACTTGCCGATGACCTGCAAAGAATTCACAAGATTTCAACAGAGCGATGGCGAAACGAGACGAGCAATCTGTTTGCAGTCCATGGATCCTGGGCTGCGAACAATCGCGTCCCCGAATTTTTCTCCCAGCAGTCCGCACTTTCCGCAGCCCATCAAGAGGAATATTTTTTCACGAATTTTACAAATCGTGTCGTTTTTAATGGCCATAGCCATTATCTTGGTCAGCACCGCGACCCGCAAAGTGGCGATGTGTGGTTCAATTGCGGGAGTGTGGGTTACCCTTTTGTTGAAAAAGATCCCCTTGCCCCCGATGCGCCACTGGCGACGTGGGTGTGGGTAGAGATTTCCGAACAGGACGACATGCGACGTCATTTGCGGGTCATAAATCGGCGCGTCCCCTATTCTGCGGATGAGCTCTTACGTCGCTATTGTGAGTCTGATGCATTGGTTGCGTGCGCACCATTTTCATTCGCCATTGCTTCGCAAAGCTTGTTCAATGAAGACGTCGTGTATCCGTTTTTTCAAAAATCTAAAGAGCGAAACCTCACGCCATCTGAATTGGCTCAGCTGCTTGTCCGCGAATTGTTGGAGCAGAATGTGTTTGAACGGATCAACCGAATGCTGCGTCGTCTTGGTTTTGCCGAAGTGAGGCCATATTAATGGCAACACGCATGACTGTTTTCTCACATCGTATGAAATGGCTTGGTCGCATTGCCTTTCTATTCGTGTGTCTTAGTTTTTCCAATCAATCTCTCGCGCAAACCGCTTTGGGCAAAGACCCACGTTGTCCTGCATTGAATAATATTTTGTCGCGGATTTTTCCGATTCATGCAGAGACATTTGTGATGGAAGAGCTCACGCTGACTGGTCTGCGCCGTACGTCGGAAGATTTCGTACGGCAAGAAATTGGCTTTGAGGCGGGCTGTGTCATTTCAATTGCCGACGCTGAGGCGGCGGCTCAGCGGCTGCGCAATACAAATTTTTTTCTGTCTGTTGAGCTGACTCACGAAAAAATCTCGCCCACGGGAATCAGACTTCATTTTAATTTTGAAGAGAAGTGGACCCTCACTCCTGTGCTCCGGGGTGGGAGTGGAGGCGGAGTTTCATTTCTGGTGGTTGGTCTTTACGACCTCAACGCATTTGGTGCAGGGGTCGAAACGGGGGCTCAGTATGAGCAATACGCCGGTGCGCCCGGGGTCTCGATGTGGTGGCGAGATCCTCATGTTGTGACGCGTGATTGGCGGCTTGCGATTGATTTCTCCGAAGTGTCGCGTCCTGTATTTTTTGTGAATCCTGACAATGATATTTATTATACACCCTTGGCGCGCCTGACGAGATTTTCTGTGATGGGCATTCGTCGCATCGCAAATTTTGAGGTTGGCTTGGGCATTGAGCCTCTTGAGCGGTATCTTCTTTCTGAAGATTTTATTGCTCCCAAAAATAATCCCAATTTTTCTCGGCGCTATGAAATTGGTGTGAATTTAAAATCAACTCTCCGCCTAAATAATCTTGACCTGCTCGACTTTCGTAACAACGGCAGTCGATTCGAGCTCAATATTGAAGGTTTAATTCCGACCTCAGCAAGTGTTGCACAAATTGTCTACCGCGTGAGCGCCCTTGAACAACTGTTTTGGGCTTGGGGTCGAGGCAGTAATCTTGGTTTGCGTCTGCAGGTTATTGCGGTCTCGTCTGAAAGTTTGTTGTCGGCCGTTCGACTTGGAAGTTTGGATGGTGTGCGCGGACTTCTCGAAGGTGAACGGATAGGCCGCTATGCATGGAATACGAACGTCGAGTATCGGTGGACGAGTCTTTTGACACCGCTCTGGGCGTTGCAGAATGTCATCTTTTGCGATGGTGGCAACACCAGTGAAACGCTGAGCCGATGGGTACAGCCCGTTGCTATCAGCGTTGGAACTGGACTCCGCTTGGGCTTTCGTCCTATTGCAAGACTGCGGCTACGGGTCGATTATGCCCTGGCTGTGGTTGGTTTGCGTCAGCGGCAAAGCTGGATCGCAGGCATGCAGCAGTATTTTTAAACAATGTGATTTTGCAATTTCCAAGCGGAGCAGTGTCATGAAGAACGGACATTCATTCGGGCGAACAGCAGGAATTGAGACAATTTGCGTGCACGCCGGAGTCGAGCCCGAGGCCACAACGGGTGCCATCATGACTCCAATTTTTCAAACCTCAACCTACGTTCAATCCGCTCCGGGTGAGCATAAAGGTTATGATTATTCGCGCGGAGGAAATCCAACTCGTACGGCATTGGAGGCGGCTCTTGCTGCTTTGGAACGAGCAAAGCACGGAATCTCGTTTGCCTCTGGACTCGCTGCAGTGCACGCGATAGCGCAGCTGTTGAATCCTGGTGATCATGTTTTGGTGTGTGACGATGTTTATGGTGGCACGGGTCGGCTCTTTCGTCGTTTGTTTGCAAAATATGCGATCGATTTTGAGTTCGTCGACATGCGAAACCCAGACGCATTGAAATCACTTTTGCGCCCAAAAACCAGGCTAGTTTGGATTGAAACTCCCACCAACCCATTGCTGCGCATTGTAGACATTCGCGCAGCTGCTGAGATTGCAAAAGCAAAAGGTGCCTGGACAGTCGTTGATAACACTTTTGCTTCACCAATCTTTCAACAGCCTCTCAACTTGGGAGCCGACATTGTTCTGCACAGCACAACAAAGTACATCGGGGGCCACTCGGACTTGGTTGGCGGCGCGCTGATGACCAACGACGAATCTCTTGCAGAGCAGTTGCGATTTATTCAGTTTGCCGGTGGCGCGATTAACGCACCGCAAGAATGTTTTATACTTCTGCGCAGCATCAAGACGCTGGCTCTTCGCATGCAGCGTCATCATGAAAATGCATGTGTGGTTGCGCAGGAACTCAATCAATTGTCTGCATTCTCTGAAGTGATTTTTCCCGGGCTGGAATCGCATCCGCAGCATGCGCTGGCGCGTCAGCAAATGTCTGGATACTCGGGCATGGTCAGTGCACGCCTCAAAGGCTCGTTTGATGATGTTAAAAAGTTTGTCAGCCGGCTGAAGGTTTTCAGCCTTGCCGAGAGTTTGGGTGGAGTTGAGTCCTTGGTGAACCATCCAGAGACGATGACTCATGCCAGTGTGCCGCCCGATCACCGTAAGAAAATCGGTATTGATTCCGGACTTCTGCGTTTTTCAGTTGGCATCGAAACAGCCCACGATCTGGTTGACGATATTCGCCAGGCTTTGAGCTGACGTCAAAATTCTGTCTGACCTCTCTTTGCCCGCAGGAAATCCTCTCGGAAAGCCGATCTCATCTTCGAGGGGTGGGGGGCATTATGGCGAGCAATGGCGCAGCAAAAGACAAAGCGGATCACAACCCGAGAAAGAAACGGGCTTTCCGCACGAACGACGATCTCGAACTCTTTCAAATCATTCTTGATGAAAATCCAGCTTTGCGGCAGCGTATTATCCGCACCATCGAAAAACAATTGGGCAAACAAAGGCTCTCCGCGAGCAAGCCACCGCCAAAGAAACCGGCGTAAGGCCTGCAGTTTGCGAATACCATCGCGCCGGGCTGGGAGATGTGTGCGCTGCCCAGTCACATCGGTCGGTGGAGCTCATGACCCTTCCTTCAGCGTCGCGTTTTGCTTCTCTTCTTGCTCCAACTCAGTTCAATACAGCAGCTCTGCGCTCAGAAATGCTCGGAAAATCGCTTTGGCCTTGGGATGGCGCGGCAGATATTGATCCGCAAAAATACATTCACGATAAACATATCCTGATTGGAATTCCCGATGATCGTGGAGTTGCTCTGAATTCTGGACATCTCGGTGCGAGTGGTGGCCCAGATTCTTTTCGGCAATCTTTCTATCGCCTTTATGATGTTCGGCTTGCGCAGGGCCCTTGGGCTGGCTCGCAATGGAGCGATTTTGGCGACGTGAAATTGTTGGCGAGTATCGCAGACACACACTCTGCACTCGCCGAGGTTGTTTCTTATTTGCTTGCCCAAGGTGCTCGCCGTGTGCACGTGATTGGCGGTGGCCATGATTTTAGTTTTGGCTCTTACCTCGGTCATTCTCGCAGCTGTTCGGGAGTTGTCCCCATCCTTAATTTTGATGCGCACTTTGATCTTCGACCTATGGAGCAAGGTGAAATAAATAGCGGCACACCCTTCCGAAGGGTCATTGAAACACTCGGCGATCGGGTTGATTTGGGTCGAGCGATTTTTGAAATTGGTATTCAACGCGAGCGCAATCCGCAGAGCTTATGGGATTTTGCTCAAACTCATGGCGTCTCAGTGGCCGAATATACGGCGGGTCAGTCTGCATGGCGTTTTTGGAATTCGCCGGTCAAAAACCCGACTGAAAAATGCACGCTGGAAGAGCACTTGCGCGCATGGCTTAATCTGCAACTTTCTCAAAGCACGTTCTCTGGGCATCTCCACGCATCAATTGATCTCGATGTCTTTGCGGTTGCCGCCGCGATGGGCACAAGCGCTTCAACTTCTTTTGGGGTGCCGGTTGAAACTCTGTGGCCATGCGTGGAAGATGTGTTGTCTCGAAAAATTTGCCGTGTGGTCGATGTCGCTGAACTTTGTCCAGCGCGTGACTCGCAAATGCAGACGGCACGTTTGGCAGCTGCATTGGTATTCCGGGGAGCACTCTCTCTGGACATGCTCGTGCGTTAACTTGTTCGCGATCCGTTTCTGGGTTAAGGCCTTTGCCGCACCCAAGTTTTTGACTTTTTTGGAGGCGTTGACGATGACAGCGTCAATCAACCCGTATCTTCCGATCCTGGTCGCCTTTGTCTTGGCCCTTTTGGTTGCAGGTGGAGCAACCATCGCTTCGTTTCTGCTCGGCCCTAAGAAACCCAACCCTGCAAAGCTCGACGTTTATGAATGTGGTGTTCCAGCTGTAGGAACTGCACGTCAGCGATTGTCAGTGAAGTTTTATCTCACTGCGATTCTTTTTATCCTGTTCGATATTGAAACGGTATTTTTATATCTCTGGGCTGTTCTTTTTGGACAATTGAAATGGTTTGGCATCATTGAGGTTGCTCTTTTTGTTGCAACTTTGGTGGTTGGCTACATTTATGTCCTGCGTCGCGGCGCTTTGAACTGGGATTGAAAGGGACGTCATGGAAGGTTCATTGGGAGCAGTCGCTCAATTTCTTGATACTAACATCGGTCTGGTGGCGTCCATTGGCAAAATTGCCCTCGCCCTGGTGATCGCCCTGCAAGTCGCTCCCATTATGGTTTGGGTCGAGCGACGCCAGGCTGCGTTCATTCAACGCCGCATTGGCCCAAACCGTGTTGGCCTGTTTGGTTTTAGGCTCTTCGGGCTTGGTCAGCCGCTTGCCGACACAATCAAACTTCTCTTCAAAGAAGATTTCATTCCTCAACAAGCGAATAAGTTTTTCTATGTACTGGCGCCAATCCTTCCTGCTGTCATTGGTCTGGTCGCAATCCAGGGTATTCCGCTCGGCAAAGAAATTATTGTTGCCGGACACACCATTGATCTCCAGCCGGTGAATTTGAATGCCGGGTTTTTGTATCTCTTCGCGATGTCTGCGTTGGGAGTCTATGGAGTTGCCCTAGCGGGTTGGTCTTCAAACAACAAATACGCTTTGCTTGGCGGACTTCGTGCGTCGGCTCAGATGATCTCCTACGAAATCGCGATGGGACTCGCGCTTTTGCCGATGGTTTTTATTTATGGAACACTCGATCTCCAAGGCATGATCGCAGCTCAATCGGATTCTCTTTTGTTTGGCTTTTTGCCGAACTGGGGCATCTTTCTGTCGCCCATATCATTTGTCCTGTTTGTGGTCACGATGTTCGCTGAAACCAATCGATTGCCGTTCGACCTCGCTGAAGGTGAAGCGGAGCTGGTTGCCGGATTCCTTGTTGAATATGGATCGATGCGCTGGTCGCTGTTCTTCCTTGGCGAATACGCCATGATGTTCACCTTGTCGGCACTCACCACCTGCGTCTTCTTGGGCGGCTACGAAATTCCTTGGTTGCCGCATGCTCAGCTCGTTACTTTGCTCACCCCCATCTTCACTGCTGAACCTGCAACTTGGGTTGCTGCAGCTATTGGTCTGGGTGTTCTTATCGTAAAAGTTGCAGCCTTCATGTTCTTGTTTGTTCAGGCGCGTTTCACGTTGCCACGTTTCCGCTACGACCAGCTCATGCGTGTGGGTTGGGTGTATATGTTGCCTGTTGCACTGCTGAACCTAGTGGTCATGGCTTTGATTGTTGGTTTCCTTCGCTTGACTTAACCCTGGCGAGGAACGCGAGGTATCGTGCATGAATTTGAGTCTTCTTTCGTTCATCGTGATGGGCATAACAGCCGTTTTGCTCTCTGGGGTCATGATCACGCGGCGCTGGCCCGTGAGCGCTGCAATGGTGCTGATTGCCATCATGACTTTGCTTGCCGGAATGTTTGGTCTGCTTGAGGCACACTTCGCTGCCGCGGCACAAATCATTGTCTACGCGGGCGCCATTATGGTGGTGTTTGTCTTCGTTATCATGCTGTTGAACTTGCCGCCCGAAGAACTTCGTTACGGCGGAGTGACTGTCGGTGAAATGATACTTATTGCCGTCTCTGTTTTTGTTGCCGTGGGTCTTGGAACCAAGGTTGGACAAGGCTTTCTTACAACCGGCCTAGAATCAATGGGAGTAGCGCAAGGCGAGAGTGTGGCGGGAGGACACCACATGTATTTTCCTGCCAGCGAAAACGTGAAAAACGTCGCTGCTTCAATGTTTGTTGATTATCTGTGGGCGTTTGAATTGATCAGCTTCCTCATCATGGCTGCAGTGATTGGCGCTGTTGTGATTGCTAAGAAAAGGAGCGCCGAACATGCTGACGCTGCCTGAACTCGGACTTTATTTTTCGTTTCTTCTTTTTCTTGTCGGTCTTGCTGGCGTGATGTTCCGCAAGAACATCTTGTTCATGATGCTCAGCGTTGAAATTCTCCTCAACGCGGCAAACTTGGCTTTTGTATGCGCATCAAAGCTGACCGGAACGATGGATGGTCAGGTTGTGATGTTTTTTGTGATGGCTGTTGCTGCGTGTGAAGCTGCAATCGGTTTGGCGCTTATTATTGCGCTCTATCGAACCAAGGCATCCATTGAAGCTGACGATTTGAAGGCGCTGAGGGGCTGATTCATGAATTACCAAGCAATGCTTGCTGCCATTCTGTTGATTCCTTTATTGGGCGCGCTGCTCAATGGCTTTTTGCTGCGTAGCGCTCCGCGGGTTGTGACAGTAAGCGTCGCAACGCTTGCGATTTTCATTCCATTCATTTTTTCTTGCTTGCTCTTTTTCGGACCTGTGAATGCCGGCGAAGTGGTGCGCACGGATCTTTTTAATTGGATTTCTGTCCCATTTCAGGGCGGCCACCTCGACATCCCGTTTGCTCTGACTGTTGATCGTCTGTCAGCAATTCTTTTGTTGATCATCACCGGTGTGGGGAGTTTGATTCACCTCTATGCGGGCGAATACATGTCGCATGAAGAGGGTGTTTATCGCTTCTTTGCCTATTTGAATTTGTTTGTTTTCTCTATGTTGTCACTTGTTTTAGGTGCCAACATGGTGGTCACGTTCTTGGGTTGGGAAGGTGTTGGTGTTTGTTCTTACCTTTTGATTGGTTATTGGTACTCGGATGAAGCCAACGCTCGTGCTGGCATGAAAGCGTTTATTGCTAACCGCGTCGGCGATCTTGGTTTTCTTCTCGCGATGTTCATGTCTGTGAAGCTCTTTGGCACCGTCGATTACTCCAAGATTGCCGCGGCACTGACCAACGAACTGGCGGCCAACAATGCGCCGATGATCACAGCAATTGGTTTGTGTTTGTTGCTCGGTGTCACCGGTAAATCAGCGCAGCTGCCGCTTTATATCTGGTTGCCAGATGCGATGGCCGGCCCAACTCCAGTGTCTGCCCTCATTCACGCGGCAACGATGGTAACCTCCGGTATTTACCTCATGACTCGCATGAGCTTCCTGTTGGTTCACAGTCACACAGCGATGACCACTATTGCTGTTATTGGCGCTTGCACTGCTTTGTTTGCTGCAACCATTGGTCTTGTGCAAAACGACATCAAGAAAGTGCTCGCTTATTCAACCGTCAGTCAGCTTGGTTTTATGGTACTCGGTTGTGGTGTTGGGGCGTTCCAATTCGGCGTTGCACACCTCATGACCCACGCTTTCTTTAAAGCCCTTTTGTTCCTGGGCGCAGGTAGCGTCATTCATGCGATGCATCACGAACAAGACATCCGCAAGATGGGTGGGCTCATCAAGAAAATGCCAATCACCGGTTGGACTTTTGTCATTGGAACTCTCGCCATTATTGGTTTCCCTGGGTTGTCGGGGTTCTTCTCCAAAGATGAAATTCTTTACAACGCATGGACGGGCCCGTTTGGTCATCCACTGCTTTGGGCTTTGGGTGCGGGCGCAGCTGCGTGCACGAGCTTCTATATGGTCCGCCTCACTTACTTAGTGTTCTTCGGCGAGAGTCGGGTTGAACATGCGCATGGTCATCACGGACATGGTCATGATCATCACCATCATCACGAAATTCATGAAAACCCGTTGGCAATGACTCTTCCGCTGATGATTTTGGCTTTGCTCTCAATTGTGGGTGGTTATGTTTCAATGCCGCACGCAATCATGCACACCCTAGGTGTTCATGCGAATGAGAACATCATTACCGAATGGCTGTCGCCCGTGCTTGCAAGCGCAAAAGAAGTGATGTCGGCGGGGCATGGTGAAGAAGGCCATGGTTCTGCGTCTCTTGAGTGGGGCCTGATGGGCGCTTCAACGTTGGTGATGTTGATCATGAGTGGGTTTGCATTGTCTCTCTACAAGGTTGGTCCAAAGGGCGGCGACTCAATTGCCAACGCTGTGGGTGGTTTGTATCGACTTATTCTCGATAAATGGCGCATTGATGAACTCTATCAAGGGGTCATTATTGAGCCTTTGAAGAAAGTTGGTGACGCATTCTTCAAGTTCGGCGACAGAGCTCTGATCGAGGGAATTATTAACGAAGGACCACGTGGAATTTACCTCGTGACTTCGGTTTTGAGTGACGTGCAATCTGGATTGGTGCGCAACTATCTCAAAGTTGTTTTTATTGCGATGGTTGCACTGTGCGCGTGGATTTTGATCTAACGCCCGGCGTTCGAAAGGAGAACTTTTTCATATGGTCTCGATGATTTCGCAGTGGATTCTTTCGCTGCTCATCTTCTTTCCGCTGCTTGGCGCGGTTCTTATTGGTCTAGTCAAAGACAATCAAACTGCTCGCCATCTTGCAGTTGCGGTGTCTGTTCTCGAGCTTATTTTCTCGCTGCATTTGGTGGCGCACTTTAACGCTGATTCTGCTGCAATGCAGTTTGCGCAAGATCTCGCCTGGCTGCCACGTGGAACCGGTATTCGCTACACGGTTGGTGTTGATGGAATCAGCCTGCTACTCGTGATGCTGACAACCGTTTTGTGTCCATTGGTTTTTGTTTCGAGTTATTCTTCAATCGAAAGCAACGTTAAGTCGTTTCTTGCCCTCTTTTTGATTCTAGAATCGGCAATGATAGGCGCGCTTGTCAGTCTTGATCTCGTTCTTTTCTATGTATTCTGGGAAGCGATGTTGATTCCGATGTACTTCATCATCGGTGTCTGGGGCGGCAAAGATCGCATTTACGCAACCACCAAATTCTTCATCTATACGGTCATTGGTAGCTTGTTGATGTTGGTTGCGTTCTCGTATCTGTATTACCTGCACTATCAGCAAAACGGTGTGTTCACGACAAGCATCATCGAGCTCTACAAAACCGCAGCTGGGTTGCCTGCAGACACTCAATTGTGGCTCTTCACCGCAACTGCAGTCGCCTTCGCAATCAAGGTTCCTCTGTTTCCCTTCCATACGTGGTTGCCAGATGCTCACGTGCAGGCTCCAACTCCCGGCTCGGTGATTCTGGCGGGTGTGTTGTTGAAGATGGGAACCTACGGACTCATGCGCATGAGCATTCCAATGTTTCCAGAAGGGGCGCATCGCGCTGCTCCGGTGATGCTCGCGTTGTCGGTGATTGGTATTGTTTACGGCGCGCTGATCGCATGGCGTCAAACCGATATCAAGAAACTGGTCGCCTATTCTTCTGTGAGCCACTTGGGGTTTGTTGTTGCAGGTTTGTTTGCTTTCAATGAACTCGGGTATACCGGCGCACTTTATCAAATGGTCAATCACGGTGTTTCAACCGGCGCGTTGTTCCTTTTGATTGGCGTTGTCTATGAACGACGTCACACCCGCGAGATGAGCGAGTATGGTGGTCTCGCCAAGCAAATGCCTTGGTACGCATTTTTCTTCCTGGTGGCGACAATGGGTTCAGTGGCTCTTCCGGGCACAGGCGGATTCATTGGTGAGTGGCTAATTCTTAATGGTGTATTTCAAACCTACCCAGCCATGGCAACCGTGGCAGGAACGGGTGTGATCCTTGGTGCTATCTACATGCTTTGGCTGGTGCTGAAAGTCATCTGGGGCCCATTGAAGAATGAGGAAAACAAAAAGCTCCTCGACTGCAGCCCGCGCGAAGCTTTCGTGCTCGCAACGTTGTCTATTTTTGTTTTCCTCACCGGCTTTCTCTCTGCGCCGCTGTTGGCCCACACTGAGCCAACAATGAAGCGCTTGCAGGAAAGCGTTGTGAACAAAGCAGCGTACAAAACTGAGTTGGTGATTCACGGCCGCTCGCAAGAGCCATTGAAAGTGATGATGGACCACTGACCATTGGCCGCAGGGATGAGCAGAGTCCAAGACAGAGTTTGGAGTGAATGATGAGCGAAAATTTTGAAACGATGTTGTCGATGAGTTTTCCACCTGCGGCATTTTATTTGCACGCTGCGCCTATTCTGGCGTTGTTGATTGGTGGTTTGATTGCACTCATTGCCGGCGTATTTCGCGGTAATCCTGATCGCCCCAATATGCTCGCCTACCAGATTGGCTTTGTCAGTTGTTTTCCTTCTGTCATTGTCCCACTTATTTTGCTTGCAGCGCCTGGCTCCTTTGGTGCGAATACAGCACAGCCTCCCGCATGGCTCGGCAGTGGATTCCTTGCCGATCAAATCAGCCAGTTCACATTTTTGATTGTTGGTCTTGGCACCATGTTTACTTTATTTATGGCCGAGATCTCCAATGCCGGGCGGCAATTGTTGCGTCCTGAGCTGGTCTGCCTTTTGCTGTTTGCGTCGGCGGGCATCATGATTTTGGCCTCCTCAGGCGAGTTCATGACATTTTTCACCGGTCTCGAGTTAATGAGCGTTTCGCTCTACGTGCTCGTCGGCTATCAGCGCCAAGACACCCGCGGCCTCGAAGCAGCTGTGAAGTATTTTTTGATGGGTGCAACAGCTTCCGCAATCATCTTAATGGGTATGGCCCTCATTTATTTGAACATCGGTTCGCTGCGCTGGTCAGATCTGCCCGCTCTGAATATCTCTCTCAACAATCCGTTTGGCGTGATCGGCCTGCTGATGTTCTTGATTGGCTTGAGCTTTAAGTTGGGTGTTGCACCCTTCCACACATGGGGTCCTGATGTTTATCAGGGCGCGCATTCCACTCTCACCGGCTACATGTCGACACTCGTGAAAGTTGGCATTGTGATGGTGCTTCTGCGCGTGTTGGGCAACGGCTTTGCTGGTGCTGACGGCGGACCTTGGGTTGCCAAAGTGTTTTGGGTTTTGGCAACACTCTCAATTCTTGTTGGCTCTGTTTTTGGCTTGGTTCACAACAGCATCAAGCGCATGCTTGCCTACTCGTCGATCGCCAATGCTGGTTATTTTTGCTTGGCATTCGCGACACTCGCGCTTGCGCCGAAAAGTGCAGAAGCGCGGCAAGCAGTGTTGGCTTACACAGCTATCTATACGATTCTCAATCTTGGAGCCTTCGCGATTCTTGCGTGGCTTGAAGATAGCTCGCGCGAAGATCTTCTTAAGGAAGAGCTTGCTGGATTGGGTAAGAAGGCTCCGTTTGCTGCCGTGTGCTTGACTATCTTTATCTTGGGCTTGGCTGGAATTCCTCCTGCTGCAGGTTTCTTCGGGAAGTTCATGCTCATCAATTCTGCAGTTTCAGTTGGCCTTGTTGGCTTGGCTGTGGTGATGGTGGTGTTGAGCTGCATCTCACTTTTCTATTATCTCTCACTTTTAGTTGAAATCTGGTTGAAGCCTGCGACCCGCAGCTCGGTGAACCCACAAGACAACGAAGACGCTCGAGATGTTCGTGTGCTCGTTGGTATTGTTGCTTTCGCAAGTTTGCTTGTTGGTCTTGTTGGCCCACGTTGGGTTGCGTCAATCAACCCAACTTTCGCGCGCGAGATCCCTGTGCAGTCGAATGAACCGAAAACTGGAGACAGTCGCTCAGAGAACCTTTCTCCTGCGGTGGGAGCTGTAAACCCGCACTGATGTTGCCAGTGGGAGGCTCGACCCATGCGGCCTATTTTGTTTGAGATCTTTGGGTGGGAGGTGCCTTCGTGGCATCTCTTTTTTATCTTGGCCGCTTTCACCGCATGGCTGGTTGCAGCGCACTGTGCACGACTTTTATTGCGGCGCGGTGTCGCGCATGCAGAACGCTTTCTTGATGTTCTCCCGCAGATTTTTGTGATCTGCTACACCACGAGTTGGTTCGGTGCGCGTGCGCTCAGTATTTTAGTCGAGCAACTCGACGTTCAAACTCCATCGGAGTTCTTAAAGGCACTGTTCAGCATTGGCCCCATGACCTTTTATGGAGGAGCGCTTGCAGCTGTCTGTTGCGGGGTTTTTTATTGCCGCTGGAAACACGTTTCGTTGCGACTGGCGCTTGATTGCGGAGTGGTTGGTGGCGTGTTTGCGCTCGGGGTTGGTCGAATTGGCTGTTTTCTCAATGGCGATGATTACGGTGCCGCGATAGCCAATCAATCCGTGCCACCCTGGTGGTCGGTTCGTTTCGTGGGACTCGAAGATGGTGGGTTGTATCGCTATCCAGTACAGCTCGAGGAAACCCTGGCTTCTGTCCTGATCGGTTGTGCTGGCCTCTGGTTGCTCAACCGCGCAAGGGTGTCTGGTCGAACGGCCGCTTGGGTTGCCCTGCTCTCGGCAGCTCACCGTTTTTTCAACGAAGCGTTTCGTGGCGACCCGCGCGGATTTTTCCCTGGCACACAGATTTCAACTTCAAGTGGCATTGCTGTGTTGATTGTGGTTTTTTGTGCGATATGTCTTGCACGCATGCGCAATCGCACTGATGAATTCTGAGCACTTGGGAGCCACGACAATGAAGATCTCTAAATCGTTTGAGTTGCTCAATTCAACTCTCGCAACTTTGCTCCAACCAGGGCTGCGCGAAATTTGCACCGCGAATCAGGTGGCACATCAACCCGCCGAGCTTAGCCTGGCTCTCTGGTCCGCACTGAAGATCTCTGACAAAAATACACCTGTGTTGGTTTTTTCGGATGGCGTTGTCAAAGCCTCTGGCATCTCTGAATCGTCAATCGACATGCTGGTTTTGCAGCAACTGAGAGAGTTGAGCGTTCCGTTTGAGCACGTCATCGTTGCTCAGGTTCTCAATTGCTCGCCAGAGTCTGTGCATGCCTCTGTTGAGGCAGTCTCTGCGCTGAAACAATTTTTAGGTTCACGAACTGCAGTTCCTGTTTTGGTCATAGGCAGTGGCTCCATCACAGATATTGTGAAACACACGCTGCATGAGCTCGCGTGGCACTCTGTTCCATTTGTCGTGATGCCAACGGCACTCACAGTGACAGCGTTTACCTCTCATTTTGCTGTCCTCGAAGATTCCGGAGCCAAGCGAACACGGCTTTCGCGTCGGGTGAACACATGTGTTTGGTTCACTCCAGTTCTCGCCTCAGCCCCTATCGACATGACCCGCGCTGGATACGGAGATCTTCTTGCTCGGTTTGTGGCCTATGGTGATTGGTATCTCGGATGGCGGCTTGGCGTTGCTGATCGTTATGATGAACTCGCCTTTCACCTGATGGAGCCGTTTGGATGGCATCTTCGCGCCCATGCGTCTGCCCTCGCCGCTTGGCCCTTGCGCGCTGACACAATGGAGGATCTCTCCGCTATTCTTTCGATGGCGGGCATCGCAATGTCTGTGTCCGGTGAAACAACACCTCTGAGCGGTTATGAACACACCATCAGTCATGCTCTCGATTATCTTCGACTCATAAGTCATCGGCCGTTGGCTTGGCATGGCCAACAGGTTGCGCTTGCAAGCCTTGCGAGCGCTGAATCCTACGATCATCTCCTTCAATTCGAGAGCCTCAATCTTCACTCGGTGCAGCCGTTAAGTTCCGCTCACATTCAGCGAACGATCCGCCAGCTTTTGCAAAACGCGCCTTATTTTGGCCCAGGTGAATTCAGCCTCACACATGAAGAACGTCTTGCAGGGCTTGTGCCCCTCCAAGAAAGTATTGCACGCGCCTGTGAATTGTTCAGTGCAGATTATCTGAAGAAACACGCCCTCTGGGAAAAGGCGTTTGCGAAAATTTCCGATTTTGAACAGCAGTGGCCGGAAATTCGCGCTCATCTTAAAACACTCGTCATTCCCGCATCAGACATGCGTGAGCTGATTGAAAAATCTGGACTCGCGTTGGTTCCCGAAGAGCTCTCACAGCCAACCTCGGCTCTTGAATACCGCTGGGCCGTGCGTTTTGCGCCCTTTGTCAGATCGCGGATGTCGCTGGCTGATTTGATTTTTTGGATAGGTGAAGATCCAGCGCTATGGGCAACTATTTAGAAGGCTCACCGCTTGCAGAAGGAGTGCTTGTTGGCGTTGCTGCTGCAGCTGGCGCCGTGTAAGCGCGAGTAAAGCTCAGCCAAGGGCTGACACGCGCATCCTGCGCGCTACTGGTATGGCTGCGCGGCAGAGTCACTAAGGAGCGAATTTTTAACAGCTGGCGGTTGGTCCCTGTCCAAAGTCGTAGGCACAGTTTGCGGCTGCCTTCGATCCAAAAGAATCCGAGGTTGGGATTTTGGAATCCACCGCAGAAATCGCGGATAAATTGATTCCATTCTGGCCCTGCATTGGGCTTCGGTGAATAAGGCAATTCGTCGCGGTTTGTGACCAGGGTAAATGGCATTGTGATTGGCTTTGGCAAGCCAATATTAAAGTCCTTCACAAGTGCGCCCAAGCGCAAGAAGGACACCACTGCTCCGGGTGTGTTGATATTCGGTTCTGTTTTCAGCAGTTCGCCTAAAGCTGTTTCTGCTTTCAGGGCATCGTCCAAGGTTGCGCCGGGAAGTTGCGCGACGCGGCTTTCACTGTCGAGAGTAAAAAACTGGATCTGCTTGAGTGAGCCATCAATTTGCAGGAAGTTTTCCTTGCCATAACGCTCATCGGCAAAGATCCGAGCTTTGAAATCCATCCCGCTCCAACCGCCATTGAGTGCCGTATAGCCTTCGGTTGCGAAATTGTGCGGAGTCATGTCTTGGGTGAGCGCATCTTGTTCTGTTGCCAAGTTCGGTTTGCTTTTTACGCAGGCAGAAACAACCCCTGTCGCAATGCAGAAAACTGCAGCAACATGGAGTGGCCATTTCCGAACTGAGTGTGCAAACTTCAAACGCACTATCCCCCTCTTGACTCAATTTTCATTGATTTTCGCGGCATTTGAAAGGTCAAGAGTCAGAACTCTGGCATTAGGAGTTGGCGATTTGACGGGACGAGCGCCAGATTTGCTCAATTTTAGAGAAGACTTCTTCAGGTTTTATGCTGGTCAAACAGCGGATATTGCGGAACCGACACTCACCCTGACCATGCCGGCTGCACGGGCTGCAAGACAGTCCGCTGTGATGCACCGTTGCCTGCGAACCCGCCGGTGCAAAGCCCAATAACGGATGGGTGGCACCAAAGATCACGCTCACAGGAGTGCCAAGTAAATCAGCTGCATGGCTGGCAAAAGAATCGCCCGTGACAACGTAGACTGCCGATTTAATCAAACCGAGAGTTTCTGCCAAAGAAGTTTTCCCAATCAGATTGGCAACCCGTTCCTGCGCAGGAAATGCGAGGTAGTGGCCAATGTCTTGGTCTTCGGGGCCCCCACACAAAACAACTTTGAGAGATGTGTTTTCTAAAATCATAGCAAGCAGCGCGCGATAATTTTCTCGCGGCCAACTCTTCAACCGATAGCTCGCTCCCACAACAAACACGACATAGCTTTGTGTTTGCCAATCTGCGGGGCTCAAGGCGATCAACGGGACGCGGCCGGCTATTCTTTCAACAGACGGGTTGCCCTCACTCATCTGAGCAGACAAACGTCTGTTCGGAACTTCAGGCAAGCGTTCAATCATCGCGCGCTGTAAGGCGTGGACGGGTTTGAGTCTGCGCTGTAACCAGGCCGGCGGGGTTCGGGGTGTTAATTGTTGACGCGAGAAGAAACTCAAAAGAACCAACAGAAGTCGCCAGAGTGTGTTTTTTGCAACTTTTGATATTCTGTAATTAAAACCATCTGCAGCAAAGCAATTTGCAAAAGTATTTACCGCTCTGCGGCTTCGTGCGGTGTTTTGTAAATCGAGAACATGCAGGCATTTAAGATGTTTGTTGACCCGCAAATCTGCCGCAATTTTTTCGTTTCCGTGTCTCAGTGCAGCGGAAAAATCATTTTGTGAAACCTCTTGCAGAGATTGAGATTGCAGATTGCGCAGAAAAAATTTCACATCGGATTCTGAAATCAAACACGCACCACTCAGAAGCGGCATGCACTGAAGCAATGAACTGTTGTTTGCTTGAGTGAGCAGATAAGGTGCGTAACCACGTTCTTCAAGCAAGGCGTGGGTGCGCGTGGCAATAAGTGTGTCGCCAATGGCAGACATGCGCACCACCAAAGCGGGTGGGCGAAGGTCTGCAGGAGGTTTGCTTGGCGCTTGTTCTGCTGACTGGGAAATGGTCATTGCATCTCGGTCCGTGTGGGCTCGGTGTCGCGGGCTGCACCCAGAAAGATCACTCCCCATAAGCCTACGGCCAGCAAATGAACAACTCCGCCGAGCGCCGACACGGCAGCTGCCCAGGGGATCTCCCCACGGGTGGCCGGAAAAAATGCTTCAAGTGCAAGGCCAGAGCCAAACACAACCGTTCCCAAAAGGGCACCCCAGGCGCACCCGTTGAGGGTTCGCTGCGAAGCCCGCCGACGCGCGGCCAGATAAGAAAGCCCGAGCGCGATGAGTGTGAGCGACATGGCATTCATGTGGGCGTGGGCGCTGCGCAGTAAGGTGCGCTGAAGGCCCGCCAGCCAGGCCGAGTCTTCCTGCAGGAGCGCCTTGTTCAGGCGTGCCCCGAGGAGGGCCCCGAAGATCTCCCAACTCGACATCCAAAGAAATCCAAAACCCACCAGAGTACGTGCAATTTTAGGCATTTTTGAACGCTTCTCCCCGGAAAATGAATTTGCCAGACACAAGGGCAGTGCGTATCTTACCCGCATTGATAAGGCTTGAGCAAAAATATGTATCTACGTCTCGAAAATTTTGATGGTCCGCTCGACCTCCTGTTGCATCTCATCAAGCAGCAGGAAATCAATATTTTCAATATTCCGATTTCATTGGTTGCCGAACAGTATGTGACTTACCTGCGCAACGTGCCCACGCTCGATTTCCATTCGGCCGGAGAATTCCTAGCGATGGCGGCCCAGCTGTTGGAAATCAAGGCCAACCTTCTGGTTCCGGCGCTTCAAAATAAACTCGTCGATGCGCAATCGCTTGAAGATATTCCAGCAGACGACCCTCGCAGGCCGCTGGTTGAAAGCCTTCTTGAATTCGAGGCAATTCGCGAGGCTTGCGAGCAACTCGATAAACTTAGCATTTTGGGACGCGATGTTTTTCCAAGTGGTGAAGCAACCCGCCGCGAAGAAGAATTTGATAAGATTTTAGCACCCATCAAAGGTGATGCTTTTTCGCTGGTGATTGCATTTGAGCGCATGTTGTTGCGATACGCACAAAGCCAAGAAGCTCCGAAAGTCAAAGTGCGGGCGCAAAAAGTGACAATCCAAAGCCGAATGATTGTTATTAAGCGGCGCCTTGAAATGACCCAGCAAACCACGTTGCGTGAGCTTTTCGATGATTGCGAAACTCGTTACGATTTGATTGTAACCATTATGGCAACGCTCGAACTGGCAAAAGCTCATCATGTCCTTCTCCGGCAAGACGAACTTTTTTCGCCAATTGTCATCACCATCGGCGAGAAATTTTATGAAGAAGCACCCGAATTGGGTGACGACGGTTCTAGCGCCAACCCTCAGCGTGCTAAGAATTCTGCAGCAGAGCCTGCTCTGTCACCCGCGTAATCCATTCACGGTGAGCCACGCTTAAAGGAAAATGCTCATCTGAGTGCCGCACCTTCATTCGTACTTGTCGTAAATTTTCACGGTTGATGCGCGGATACAACGACCAAATTTCATCATCCATCAGTTCAACGGCTGCGACCTGACTTTCGTGACAATAATTGAGAAGTTTATCAGCACAGCCAAGTGCATCTTCCATCGATTCGCCAATCTGGTGCAATCCGCGGCGAATGCCATCGACGTAATGAAAATTTTCAACTTCAACCAAGCGCGCTTTTTGTTTGGATACGCGGGTCAATTCGTGTTTGCTCCAAATTTCCAGTTTCTGCATAAGCTGACCAATCACCTGATCGACGCAAATCGCAAACGCATGGAAATTCCGCTCGGTCATCAATTGCGCCGATTCATCTTCCCAGCGGCGGGTTTGTGTTCGGCTACTGAGGCTCGTGTGTCCGCTGCGTAGTTGTTGCACGTGCCTGTGCTTGTGTTTGAGCATTTGTCGGTAACTGTTCGAGTGCTTATGGTCTTTGCTCTCAATCGGGTCTTGGCCAAATTGGCTCTCGAGACGATGAATCACGCTGCCTGTCAAAGAAACGGCTTGTGCCAAGCGGCTGGCCCACCAGAGTGTATCGAGCGTCGGGTCTGGGTTTTCGGCGCGGACAAGTTCACTCCAACTTAAAGAGGGCCTCGCCATCAACTCCTGGCAGCGCACCGTAAGATTCTCAAGGCGAGTCTTTTGGAGAATTGAAAGTTGCGCCGCGCACGTGCCGCGGGCCGGCGAGACGGCCAAAAGAGCCTCAATTTCTTGCGCCAATCGGGTTGCAAGAGGTGGGTCTTCAGTGATTGTGTTCAATTCGCGGCGCGCGCGCACGGCCAACAAACCGAGAAGCTTGTCTTCAAGAGACTCATAACGCGATTGCAGCGATGCCAACGCAGCCAAAGAGCGCAAGTTGCTCATCAGAGGGCAGTCGAGTTGGGTCAGATAGTGGTCGGCCTCCTCGTGGGAGGGTGTTTCGGATGACTCAAGGGCGAGCAGGTGGGCTGCAGCCGAATATCCACCGTCCAGGAGCTTGTTGGCTAAGAGCCTGCCAAGACGGACAATAACAGTGTCCACCACACCAGAAACAGGCAAAAGTGCCGCTGCGTTTTTTGAGAGCAAATCTAGGTTGACCACAGCGTGTCCTCTCACTATAAGGAGCAGCCTGCGTCCAGTATGCCCGGTTTGCCCGGGTTCGCAGAGGGTGCCTTGTCCGTGTGTGTCAGATGACTGGCACGCGCCAAGCTTCATTGGGATGAACATTCCACGGTTCACGTTTGAAGCAAAGCGTCATGGTGACGTGCAAGGAACCATTCGTTGGCTGAGATGGCTGATGCGGTGTTCTCGTGGTTTGAACTTTGCGTTGTGACAACGCCCTGTAGTTCGCTAGAGTTCGCATCAAAAAAATCCGCCGGCGGAGTAGAAATGATGTGGTTTTCTCGATTGAAAATCACGTGGAGTTTTGCACATGAAAACTTACAGCGCTAAGCCATCAGAAGTTAACAAAAAGTGGTTCATTGTTGACGCCGAAGGGCAAACTTTGGGTCGTCTCGCTTCGCAAATCGCATATGTTCTGCGCGGCAAACACAAGGCCATCTTCACTCCCCACATCGACACCGGCGACAACATCATCGTTATCAACGCTGAAAAAATTCGCCTCGCCGGCAACAAAGAAACAACCAAGATGTACTACCGCCACACGGGTTACTTTGGAGGACTCAAATCCTTCACAGCGGGTGATATCCGTGCAAAGCATCCTGAGCGCCTGATTGAATTGGCTGTTAAAGGCATGCTTCCACACAACGTTTTGGGTCGTGAACTGTTCAGAAATCTGAAGGTCTACAACGGCATCGAGCATCCACATGCTGCTCAAAAGCCCGAGCCTCTGCCTGCGCGCACGAAGGCTTAAGTTCACCCAGGATTTAACTGATTAAATAAGGAAGGCTTCAACAATGGCCATCAAATATTTCACTGGTCTCGGCAAACGCAAACACGCTATCGCGCGCGTTTATATCAAGGAAGGCAAGGGAAACATCACTGTGAATTCCCGCACCCTTGAAGATTACTTCAAGCGCCCAACCTCCCGCATGGTTGTGGAGCAAGCGCTTAAGTTGGTTGCTCTCAATGGCAAGATTGACATCAACGTCAACGTCATTGGTGGCGGACTTTCTGGTCAAGCGGGCGCCATCCGCCACGGCCTGACCCGCGCTCTTATGGAGTACAACCCCGAACTTCGTCCTGCGCTCAAGGCTGCTGGTTTCGTGACCCGCGACCCACGCATCAAGGAACGCAAGAAGTACGGTTTGCGTTCGGCACGCGCCCGCTTCCAATTCTCGAAGCGTTAATTTTCAGCGCCCGCTTGTTGGGCGAGCAAACGGGCCGTCGATCGGCGGCAGTTGGCTTGTTTTTCGAGCAGGATCTGGTGTGCTAAAGAGCAAAATCTGGAGCCCTTCCGGCTTCAGATTTTTTTTTGTGCATAACGTCCACCAGAGCTTCATCTTGTCGCAGGTTTTCCAAGAGTTTCTTGGACACCTGGCCATGTGGATAACTTGTGGATAACTACCCCGCAATGCGGTCGTTTGAAGCAGTCGACTGAGCTGCCCAGAGACAGGGCAAAAAAAAGAGCCCGGGACGTCTCCCGAACTCTTTTCTTGAAAGTCATTTTCCGGCAGCGGTACGCCCGAAGGACGCCGCACCGGCTCAAGACTTACTTGCCACCGGTTCTCGCTGCACGACGACGGCGGAGAAGACGACGCTTCTTCCGACCGACTTTACGACGACCCTTGGGATGCTTTCTTCTATGGCGTGAACCGTGCACAGGAACCTCCTAAATACATTCTGCAGAAAAATAAAACTTACATCATTCCTAGGAAAACAACTGATTTCCAGGCGTCAAAAGCCCAAAACACCAGCACCGGAGCTGTGCCGTGTAGCACAGTCCGGTGCGGTGGGCAAGCGCCGTTGAAAGGCTTCTTATTCGGTGGGTTTGTCCTCAGCCACCAAGGCGGCAACTTTACCATCGTCTTTCACGTCACCTGTCGCGCAGGCACCTTTTCGAGTTGTTTGGTCTCTAACCAAGGCGTCTTTTATCGAACACAACGTTTTGTTGGTGTTGATGCGCCATACGTCTATTGTTGCATTCAAGAGCTTGGTTTTGCTTCCAGCGCCTGCAGCCCAGCCATCACCTTCTGCAGAGATGATTCCGTAACTATATTTCGAACCCACCGAGGGACGAAAAGCAATGCCGCCACAATCTGCACCCTCAGCGCAAGCAGTGCTTGCTGCTATTGTGGGAAATTTGTCGTTGGCGTCCTGGTAAGCCACCATCGCAATATAGATGCTGTTGAGGTTGGTTTTGGCTTCGGCCTGCGTGCCGCGGGCTCGAAACGCTTGCACCCGGGGCCCGGCAACGGCAGCAAGAATTCCAATGATCGCGACAACCACCATCAATTCGACAAGCGTAAAGCCTGCTGCATTCGATTGTTTTTGAGAGAGACGTTTTGTGTTCATATCCTCTGGCCTCCTCACCAGCAAGATTCGTAACCTCACTTGGTGGGTTTCGGAGCGCCGTCGGCAAACTTGAGGGAAAAAGAGATTCAATTAGGGGTATTGAACTTTGACCCAGTCCCCGGTGAGTGGGCTCCTGAAGGCCCAGCAGCTTTCTGAGAGCTTTTGGCAGGTGTTTGCGGTGGCGGTGATCTTGCCGTGACCACCGGGAATATCCACGGTTAATTTGGGAATTGCCAAGCCTGGCAATTGGCCCTGCAAGGCGTCCACAAGGGCCATGGCCGCTTCCAGAGGGATACGAAAATGCGAGGTCCCTTTGGCGAGGTCGGGGTAGTGGAGGTAGTAGGGCTGCACGCCTGCGCGGTAGAGAGCCCTAAGAAGCGCGACCAAACCTTCTTTTGAGTCGTTGACCCCCTTGAGAAGCACCGACTGCGAGGCGAGTGCGATTCCGGCTCGCCGCAGTTTTTTCAATGCCGTAAGGCTTTTTTCGGTGAATTCGCTGGCGCTGTTGGCATGCACAACAATCCAAACGGTTTTGTTGGACCCACCCAGACGTTCGCACAGCTGTTCGGTGATCCGTTCGGGCAGCACGGTTGGCACCCGCGTGTGAAAGCGAATGGTTTCGATGTGAGGAATTTTTTCCACCTGTGTGAGATGCGGTTCCAGCTTGCTGTCGGTGAGCACAAGCGGATCTCCGCCGGTGAAAATCACCTCTTTGATTTGCGGATTTTCGCTGATGTAACGGTACGCCGGAGCGAGCGCTTCAAACGATAAATTTTCCTCGGCATGCGACACTTTATGCCTGCGGAAGCAGAACCTGCAGTAAACTGCGCATTGATAGGTGACTTTCACAAGCACCCGATCTGGGTAGCGGTGGGTGAGCCCAGGGTGCGGTGAAAAACGTTCGTCACCTATGGGGTCGGCAAGCTCTTGTTCAGCAATAAAGGCCTCGGCCGGAGCAGGAATCACCTGCCGCGCAAGCGAGACGTCGCCTTCCGCAAGACCCGCATGAAATTCAGCAGGGACGCGGATATCGAGTGCGTTTTGCGCAAGAGCAAGTTCTTTGGAATGTGCACCCGCATCCAGCCAGCCGCGTTCATTAAGCTGTTCGAGATTGATAAGCCCACGGCGGAGCTGTTGCGGCCAAGTTTCGCTGCTCATGCGCGATAATTTTCAACCAGTGAGTTGAGGGTTGCGGTGTTTGTTGTGCTCGCCTGACGCACTTCCAGGAAACTTGCTGTGGCATATCCGGCCTGAATCAAATTGACATCTTGATCGACTTTGTCGCTGCCGCGGCGTGCTTGGCCGCCGATCATGTAAACCGCCGTGCCTTGCCCTGAAAGTTCATCGGTGGTCATTTTGTGCGCGGTTGGCACGTAAACACTGATCGATCCGCAGGCAGCAGTGCGTAATCCTTTAGTCTGCAAACCTGGATGATTCAGGTTCAAGACTTCAAGTTTGGGCCAGCTGATTTTATTGCTTTGCTCGACGAAATACAGGACGAGTTGCGCAGCGTTTTGAAATGCTTTTTTCATCAATTCAAGGGTCGTGCAGCCTTCCAAGTCAACCGAAACAGCAATCGCTTTATAGCCAAGCGAGGCTGCTTCGGTGGCTGCTCCCACCGTGCCACTGTAGTTGACATCCCAGCCCACATTTAGGCCGTGATTGATACCTGAGATGACCAGGTCAAAACTGCTGTTTTTGAAAATATCGTGGAGCGCCAAAAACGCGCAATCGGCAGGCGTACCGTAAACTGCATAAGTGGCCGGATCAATTTTGCGGACAAGGACGGGCCGGAAAAATGTCATGGCGTGCGACTGACCGCTACGTTCTTCGTTGGGAGCAACAATAGTGATGTCGTGACCTGCCGAGCGCAGTGTCGCTGCCAAGGTTTGGATACCCATTGCCTGGTAGCCGTCGTCGTTACACAATAGGATCCGCATCTGTCGTGTCTCCCTTCAATCAAGGTGGCCGTGTGATACCCACATTCCTTAGCTCTGCCAAGAAGCATTCAGCGCGATTTTTGCTTGGATCGCTGTGTGCGCTGCTTGCAAGTGCGGGGTGTTTGGTATTCGAACACCTTCCTGGGTTGCGCTCAATCGCGGCTGCTGGTCCTCTTGACGCAAGTGCGGTGGGTTGGCCTCCGGTTTCTTCCTTCGCACGGCGGCCATCGTCGCCAAGTTCGGCAAATATCGATAAAGCATTGCGAGTGATTACCCAATCCCCCCACCCCATGGGCAGCGAACAGCAACGCCAACTCGCACGTTGGCTCGGTCAAATGCTGCGCGGTTGGGGATGGAAAGTTGAGGAACAGCGGTTCACCGTAAAGACACCACAACTGAGCGGAAAAGAAAAAACGTTGGTGAGTCGCACAGGGCGAAATGTGGTGGCATGGCGCACCGGACTCGATGATTGCGCGATGATGATCGTTGGTCATTTTGATAGCAAGTATTTCGCACCCGACGTGCGTTTTGTTGGTGCAAATGATGGTGGTTCTTCAACTGCATTGATGCTGGAACTCGCGCGCCTTTGGACACATCCGGCGAATGCACTTTCACCGAAAGAAAAATCTGGTGGGACGTGGTTCGACTGCGATGTGGTTTTTGCTTTTTTTGATGGAGAAGAGGCGTTCCTGCCTGAATGGAGCGATGGCGAAAAATTCTTTGGAGTGCGCGATAATATTTATGGTTCGCGAGAATTTGTGAATCGTCTTCCCCGCGGTGGACAATCGGTGCTGTGGCAAAAAAAGCCCATTAAAATTGTAATCAACTTGGATATGATAGGTCATAAAAAGCAAAATTTGTTTATCACCGAAGGCAGTGAGCCGTTGATCTCAGAGCAGTTGATTGCACTGCGTGGTGCTGTGCAATTGCGCAAGGTACCTTTGTCGGTTGAAGATGATCATGTTCCCTTTATGCGCATGGGAATTCCGTTTGTGCATATTATTGATTGGACGAATTTGCAGGAGTGGCATACGCCGCAAGACACACTTGATATTGTTTCATCGGAAAAGATTGCTGCTCTGGTCGAAGTGCTGATGAAATTCAGTGAACGAAAGAGGCCATAGTTATGTCACAATGGATGACTTTTTTGGGCGGTGTTCACAGCGGCAAAACCGATCTCGCTCATGAGATTTGCCGGGATGTAGAAAATGTCGTGTGGTGGGGCACGGCCAGCGAGGTTGCACAGGACGCCGATTGGCAGCAGCGGCTCGCTCATCTTCGTGCCCGCCGCAAACCTTCGTGGCAGACCATGGATGGGCCTTGGGCGTGGCCGCCTGCTCCTGGATCTGACGCTGATGGGCGTGCAAAAAATTGCCCATTGTTTGTGTTCGACAGTTTGAATCTTTGGTTGGCAGCACACATTCACAAAAGTATTTCTCTGTACTCGCTCCCGCAATTAAAAACTCACCTTGAGATGGAATTCACCCAATTGATGGACTCTCTCAAAGCGTTGAGGTGCCCGGTACTCATCATCAGTGCAGAAGTGGGTTGGGGCGTTGTTCCTTCAGGTGAAACAGGGCGCGTGTTTCGCGATTTATTGTCAGCTTGGAATCGGACATTCGTGGCGCACTCACACCACGGCGTGACGGTTCAGGCGGGTCGTGCGTTCGCTTGGCCTGGCGGGCTTTCAGCTCTGCCGGCCGAAGGTGCTCCTGTGCGCTGTTTGGACGCTCGCGCGCTCGCCCGTCTTCTTGCCCTGGTCTAGTTGCACAAACCGTTTGTGGGACGTAAACAAATCAGCAGTTCCGCAATGTGTGTGGAGTGCATCTCACGGAAAGGGATCTGCCTGTGGCTCTGAGGCCCAACGAAATCATGCGACTGAGCGAAAAATCGCAACGCGTGCAAATGATGTTCGACAAAATTGCCCATCGATATGATCTTTTGAATCGTCTTCTGAGCGCTCGGCAAGATGTCCGCTGGCGCAAGGCTTTGGTTGCAAAACTTCCAGCTCAACCCGACAGACAAGGCATCCTATACGATATAGCCTGCGGAACAGGTGATGTCATGTTGGCTGTGGCGCGGCAGCGACCCGATTACGCGCAACTGCGCGGCTTTGACATTTCATTTGAAATGCTGCGCAAAGGCGAAAGTCGGCCAGATATTGGAAAATGGATCCGCAAGCGTAATTTGCGCTGTGCGTTTACTCAGGCGTCGGCAGAAGCGCTGCCTGCGGAATCAGAATCTGCCCATGCGGTTTCAATTGCATTTGGCCTGCGCAATGTCGACAACCGCGAACAGGCGCTGAGAGAAATGTTCCGAGTTTTGAAACCCGGGGGCCGCGTCCTGATTTTGGAGTTTTTCCAACCCCACAGTACGGTTTTTGCAAAGGTCTTTGATTTTTACTTCAAAAGTGTGTTGCCTAAGGTGGGTGGCATCATCTCTGATCGCGATGCCTACCAATATTTGCCCGCATCGGTGGGATCCATGCCCAGTGCTGAAGCCTTTGCCCAGACGTTGCGTGAAACTGGATTTATAAATGTAACGCAGCAGATGTGGTTGTCAGGCGCCACACGTTTATTTGTTGCCGAGAAACCCTAATTTTTCTCAGATGGGAGCTATGAATATGGTCAAGCGTCCGAAAATTGCGATTGTGGGTGCAGGTGGAAACGTTGGCGCAGCTGTTGCTCATTGGGCTGCAGTGAAAGAACTTGGCGAGTTGGTGCTCATCGACCTCAAAGGTGATGTTGCCAAGGGTCGTGGTCTTGACCTCACCCAATGTGGCCCATTTGAAGGTTTTAACAACGCCTTCACTGGCGGCAGCGACGCAGCGTTGATGCAAGATGCAGATATTGTTGTGATGACCGCAGGCGTTCCTCGCAAGCCTGGTCAAAGCCGCGAAGAGTTGGTGAATATCAATGCCGGTATCGTCAAAGAAATTTGCCAAAACGTAAAAAAATATGCGCCAAATTCAATTTTGATTGTGGTGTCTAACCCGCTTGACGCAATGGTTTATGTCGCCAAGCAAGTCACTGGCTTCCCACGTGAGCGCGTCATTGGCTCCGCTGGTACGCTCGACTCAGCACGTTTCCGCACCAACATCGCATTGGCAACCGGTGCTTCGGTTGAGGATGTTCATGCCATCGTCTTGGGCGCTCACACCGACAAAGACATGGTTCCAGTTGTTTCAACAGCCTGTGTGGGCGGAGTTCCTCTGAGCAAAATGCTCTCTGCAGAACAGCTCAATGACGTGGTTGATCGCACCAAAAAAGGTGGCGCTGAACTCACTGCTCTCATCGGCACTTCGGCATGGTTGGCACCAGGTTCTGGCACAGCTCTGATGGTTGAAGCGATTGTCCGCAACCAAGGTCGCGTGTTGCCTTGCTCGGTTGAACTCAAAGGCGAGTTTGGAGTTTCCGACTGCTTTGTTGGCGTTCCTGTGAAGCTCACCAACAAGGGCGCTGAAAAAATTTATCAATTTGAACTCAGCCCGGCAGAGAGCGAAGCATTCAAAAAGTCAGTGGCTGCAAACGTCGAGTTGATGAACATCACCAAGGGATTCCTGTGAGTCAGTTGGGCGAGATTGAAACCCTGACTCCTCCGCTGGTGCAGGGTCTTTCTCAAACACAAGCTGCATTTCTCGATTATCAACTCCGCGCTTTCGGGCAGCGGAGCGCATCTTTTTTTGCACTTGAATTAGCCGGCGAATGCGGAGAACTTGCAAATCTCGAAAAAAAACTCTGGCGCGATCCCGAGCGTCCTCACGATCCTCAACACCTTGCCGATGAAGCGGCCGATGTTTTTATTGCATTGATGAATTATTGCAATGCGCGTGGAATAGCTCTTGAGGCGGCGGTGGAAAGTAAACTC
>Ga0214923_10001875_pt1 | contig 29052 bp, 47 predicted proteins | sample LL1510_MetaG_FD_177993 | JGI IMG/M metagenome (GOLD analysis project Ga0214923, IMG submission 177993) | Freshwater microbial communities from Lake Lanier, Atlanta, Georgia, United States - LL-1510 | ecosystem: Environmental > Aquatic > Freshwater > Lake | place: USA: Georgia | collected...
CCTTTACTACTGACGGTACAATAATGGTTATACCGGAACCTTCTGCAGGGTCCCTTGCAATATTTGCTGCTGCTAGTTTATTAGGATTAAGAGCAATAAGAAGAAAAAAATGACATTAGAGTATTTTAAAAAACTAAGAAAGCTACGTCGTGGATTTACTCTAGTAGAAATGGCTGTAGTAGCAGGTATAATAGTGGTATTAATGGCTTTATTGTTTCCAGCATATACAGCTGCTAGGCAAAAAAGCTCACAAGCTGTATGTGCTTCTAATATGAAGCAGGTAGGTGCTGCAATTTTATTATTTGCAGCTGAAAATAATAATTGGCTTCCCCCTGGACCAGATGGTCAAACAATTAATACTTTTATTCGTGATTCAAGATTTGGTGGTACTGATTCAAATATTGTGGATAAATCTAATCTGGAATACTATATCACAAATTACATACCTGCTGTTCCCATGGGAAAGAAGAGAAATGGCAATCCTGTATTTTCATGCCCAGCACATGATAAAGATCATAACATAATATGGAAGAGGGGGTCTTGCTTTGGCGGAGCAGGTGGGCAATATGGTACGCAAAATTCAGAAAATTTGAATAGTATAGATACAAATGATTATTTTTTAGTTGACTTTACAAAGGCTTTCACCAATCATTCAGCTATTAATCAAACAGTAAAACACCCACATGGCATGAGCAGAAACCTTTTAAGAACAGATGGCAGTCTAACAACTGAACCGGATACCAAGACTAGGTGAAATATGTGTCTCTATCACAAGCTATTAAGACTGCTGCAGATCTTAATACGCCTTCCGCAGACTATTTTGATAATTTTCTGCCTACTTACAAAAGGTACCATAACAGGCAGAATTTCAGAAGAGCAGTTTGCAAAATTGGTTCGTGCCTTGCAGTCTTTGTAGTTGCATGTCTCTGTTATTCAGCTATAAATAATAGTAACAAGCTGGACATAGATACAGCTTCAGGAGATATGTCGCAACATCATACACAACACGGTAAGGTGGTAGTATTTGAGGGATCTGTTGTGGATGTCACAAAATTTATTAAAGAACATGTCAAGGAAAAAACCGAAACATTAAATTTAAAAGAATATTTTAACAACGATGAGGTTTGGGGAGTATATGTTCCAGGGGAAGAAAAATTTAGATATTACTATCAATGTTTAGGCAAAGGTAAGTATACGGTTTTTGTTTTTAATGAATAAATTGTATACTGCTGGCGGCTTAGTTTTTTTAATATGGGTATTTTACTGTGCTTATGCTCCTCAAAAAACTTTAAAGCAGCAAATGGATGAAACAGGTTTAGAATTTGAATATGTTACAGATGAAGGCTCATGTTTTACTTCAAGAGCAGAACCAATTGGTCCGGGTAGCAGTAAATTTATTATAAGCCTTAAAACACCTGCTAATCCTACAAATAACATTAAAGAGCCTATATACGTATCTGTTGGATATATGATGAAAGAGGTCCGTCTAAAGTATAAGTCAAATATATTTCTGTCTAACGCCTTATAAATTATTTGCCTTCTTAATAAGAGTTACTATAATAAAAGAATATGAAATTCCTTTTACTATTATTAGCTCTTCCGTTACTTGCTGTAAGTCAAACTAATAATGTTTGTAATTTAGCTGAGCACAGTCAACCGGTTACTCTTAATTTTGTAAAAAATGAATCAGGTGAAATAGTACTTAAAATTAACGGTCATTTTCAACAATTTAATATTCAAATTGAAGGGGCAGAGATTGCTAAATTATTTAAAGAAGATACAGCTGTAAATCTAACGCAGGCAGGTTTTGATTCCGCAATTCTTGCAATTGACACAAAAAGCGGATCTGGTCAATCTCAAATCGATTCACAAGCAGTAATCCCTCCTGTCAATCCGTTATTATCTCCAACACCACCCCTTGCTACCCCCTATTAATAATCTGTAGCATCAGGTTGTAAAGTCATCCAGTCATCTATTACAAAACTTTTATCTATATTAATACCGTATGATTTTTCTGCCCACTCTTTCATTCTTTGATTATACTCAATTCTATTACCAGCTTTACCGATTGGCATAGTACCATAATTCATATCATAAGTCCAAAGCTTATTTTTATATTCGAATATACAAATTGCATGACCAAAAGTCATTGCACTTAGTTTACCGTTTATTTTGACATCATCTTTATACTTAAATGTATAACCAAATATAGATGAATAAATTTGAGGTTCGGTTTCTGATTTAAGAACTAAACTGGCACGAGAGGCATGTATTAATGCTTCAATAAAACAAGAATTTGGCAGGTTTGTATAATTGTATCTTCTGTATTCACTATTAGCTCCTCTATAAAACCCATAAACAAAGGAGACGTAAAGGATAGCACTAATAAAACTACCTATAACAAGTTTTTTTATTATTCTCCAAGCTTTAGATTGTAAGAATCTCTTCGTATAATTATTTAGGCAATATAGTTTCTTAAATTGTTGTTTCTATTTGTCCAGCCTTTTAAAAACTTACGTAAAGAGGGTCTATTATCAGCTAAATCTTCGTAAAATTTTTGTCGTTGACCAATAATAGCATTGGCAAGAACTTTAGGGTCTTTTGCTTGCACAGCTGCTAATGTTTTAGGGCCAATAATACCATCGGCTTCTGTTCCCACTGCGCGTTGTATAAATTTGTTAGATTGTTTAGCTCCGGTATTTACACAACAATCAAAATAAACTTCACCAACCGGTTCAGGAAATTGTTCGCATTTAAACTTTGTCCAATATTCGGTAAAATAGATATCTTTTGCCTCATCTACCGTTAATTCTTTAATATTAACATCGGGGTGACTTCTCTTATCAATTCCGTAATTTGTTTCACCGCCAGGATCATCGGGGTCATTAGTATACCCGCCCTCTGCATCTAAAACAAACTTAATTATCCAATTAAAACTATCGTTCATATTACATAATTAAGAACGTATCAGTTGATTTAAATACATGGTATGTCACCCCACCGGTGGTAATGATTTCACCACCAGTAGCTTTAGCATTACCAGAATAATATAAAATAGCTATTCCTGAACCACCGTTACCCCCTACCCCGCTTCTACCCCTAACACTAGACCCACCTCCACCAGTATTAGCTACACCACTACCACCGCTTGCAGCTCCTCCTCCGCCTGCTCCTCCTGCAGCATCGCCGTATATACCTCCACCTCCACCTCCTCCTGCATAATAGTATGTCCCTCCTACATTTTGCCCTGTATTAGTAGCAGCTCCAATGCTTGAAAAAGCACTAGTACCTACCCCGCCTGCAGCACCTACTCCGCTACCAGATTGAATACAATTTGCACCTGGACCACCAGCACCTCCACCTCCACCACCACAATAACCTACACTAACTACAACACCACCACTTCCACCGGGATATCCCTGCCCTCCAAGCGAGTTACCTCCGCTTGAAGCACCTGATGCTTGAGGACCGGAATACCCACCTATACCACCATATGCGGAAAACCCTGCGACATACGTGGCAGTACCGTTACTAGCTTGAACATTATATGTTTGAGCTCCTAAACCACCTTGACCGATAGTCACTAGTGCGCTATTTGTTATAGATACATTACTAGTAGATAAAACACCACCACCACCAGATCCACTACCCCCACCTGCCCAATTAACATCACCACCTCCTACAGAACCTCCACCTCCTCCTCCAACTAATAAAAGGCTTACTACTAAAGGATCAGCATTATAATTTGTAACAGCTCTCCAGGAAGTTCCATTATAAAACTCTAATTGATTTGTGGAAGAATTAAATCTAATTTGCCCCGGTGTATTTACTCTTTGTGTAGTAGTGCCTCTTGGTAATTGTATACCTACACTACCCATATCCCCGGTTGCAGTAATTAAAGAACTAAGCTTTGCCTGGTAAGTGCTAGTACCATCAGACCATGGAACAACAATACCTGTTGTGGGCGTTCCTCTTGCTAATTGTGATATTGTTGTATCGGCCATATTATTTGAAATTATCCTCGTTAAATTCTTTTCTCATAGCATCTTCTGCAGATTGAAGAGTAGGCTCGGTAGAATTAGGTCTATTAGCAAAAGGACATTGTGTTGGGCCACAACTAGTTAATAAAATTAATGGTAATATAAGTATAGTTCTCTTCACAATATTATTTATCATTTTTTTATAAATATTATTATGGCAGATGTAACCATTTCCCAGCTGCAATCGGTTTCTAAAGTAACTAGTTTATCTAGTAGTGTTATACCTGTATCTAATGGTATAACAACTAGTAAAGTAAATTTAAATGCTTTAATGCCAGAAAAAGTCGGACCTCTAGCAGCCTATTATTCAGAAAAAATAGTATATGGGTACAAAGCATCTGCTAATACAAACACTGATTTATTTAGTATAGCAGTAAATAACGGAACTTTTAGCGGTGGGTCAATTAATGTAGATCTTGCTTTTTTCCACGCAGGGGGTGGTAGACACGGTGTATATACACGTAAAAAGGCTATTTTAAATGCATACGCAGACGGTAATCGCGATTACCCTACACAGATATTTGCCGAAGATTATAATAGTGCTTTTGATGAAAATTTAACTGTACCAAGCACCTCAAAAATTGTTTTAACTAAACCTATAATTAATTTGATAAAACTAACTTGGTATCCTGGTAATGTTACTTTTACATTAGATTATTTTTTACATGCAAAAATAACTGTATTTGGTGCAAACCTTAACAATATAGATTCTCCATTGGTTATAAATAATCTTGGATTAGATCAAATGGTAACCTCGTAAATTTATGGCAATACAAACCGTAACATATACCCCATTAATTACTGCAGGAACCTTCACTCCCTACTTTTCTGTACAAACAGGATCTATTGGTACTATTTCATACGCATTTCAATCTGGAAAATTTTATAGGATAGGAGATTTAGTTCATGTCTGGGTAGAGCTAGCAACTTCTTCATATACTATACCTTCTAATTGGCAGAGTATTAATAATCAAAATGTTTTATATGTTGAAATGCCTGGAGCTCCTGCTGCTTGGGGTAGTGGTTCTGGTATTGCTGCGATGAGTCAAACTATGCAATGTAATAATTGGTATGGTTATGATGGTGCTGCGGTTTATCATCCTCATAGTGCAGGTATTTTTTATGGTTCTTCTCGATTAGTATTAGGCAGAGGTACAAACCCAGGTAAAACTCCTTTTTATCCTGGTGATGGTTATAACAATGATTGGATATGGTGGACAGATCTAACCAATCACACAAGTTTAACAAGAAACGAGTTTAGAACATCAATAACTTACTTAGCAAATTAATACTATGGCAGACACAACAATATCTCAATTGACTAAAGGAACCCCGTCGGGTAGTCATCTATTACCGTATAGTACAGGATCAAATACTTTAGGGGTTCCCGTTTCAGCAATATTTCAAAATACATCTGTTATTAAAACTACGACTACAGGCGGTCTAGATGGCTTACAACTTTATACAAATAAATATGTAAGAAAAAGCTATTATTTTGTACAAAAATCAATACAAACAACTGGAACTGTACCAGGGCCTATTCCAGGTGATTGGACAAGCATTGGATATATTACACCAACCGGGTTTGGGTGGGGCAAAGAGATTAGAGTGTATGCTACTCATCATATTTCAGATTCTGTAAATTCAGTTACCTATCAATTACATGATAGTTTTTTATCTACGTCATCAACATATAAAGGATGGGTACAAGTACCCTCAACTAGTAATTATAATTATGCCGGAAAAATAGATTTTAGTTTAGAAATAAGAAGAACTGGAACCGAAGTTTATGATAATATTGAATTGAGATATAGAGCTATAAACCCATCAGGGTATGGTACTGGTTTAGTAAATTTTGCTATTGAAATTTTAGGAGGAGGAGAATTTGTAGAAACAAGCGGTGGTGGTAATGATACAACAGTGCCTGCAGGTTATCTAGGAAACACTTTCTATCAATTTCCTCTTAGAACTTATGCTGATAATAATTATACTTCCTATCAACCATCGACAAAAGGGCTATTTTTAGTACAACCCGGTCGTGTAGGTATTAATACAATATCTCCTGCAACTACATTAGATGTAAATGGAGCAATACAATTTGTATCTAATACCTATAATATCGACATTACAAAACACCTTGCAAATGTAGCTCTAGATAATAGCGCTGTGGGAGGTGCAATAGGTCAAATTATTAATTCACTTCCTACGTTTGGATTTTTATATGCCTGTGGAGCAACCGGTACAAATGAAGAGGGGAGATATGTAATGGGAATGTTTTTTAAACCTACCTTTACAAGCTCTACATTTTTTCACCAAATTGGGGCTAATGTATATGGTATTAATACTAATTCGCAAGGTACTATGTCTGTCTCTAATTATACTACTCTAGCAAATGTTAGAATCTATGTAGTCAAATTCAATCAACCTAACGGAACTTAACTTAAATAATACTATGGCAGACACAACAATATCTCAATTGACTAAAGGAACTCCTGCAGGTAATAATATTTTACCCTATAGTACAGGTACAAATACTTTAGGAGTACCTGTATCCGCTGTATTTCAAAATACTTCCGCTAATGTCGGTATTAATACTAATAACCCTTTAAGACTATTACATGTAGAAGGAACAACACCTGGAGCTCAGCAAGTACCTTTACACGTTGGCGTAGGTAATGATAGTATAGGATTTGGTGTATTAGAAAGCCCAGTAATATTTGGTTGGAATGGTAATTTAAATAACGCCCATAAACCTCTTTCAATTCGTTCTACTTCGGGAGTTCAATTATTTTTAAATACTAACGGAAATGTTGGTATAGGTACTTCCGCCCCTGCTGTAAAGCTAGATGTTAACGGCACAGTATATGCAAATCAGTTTGGTGAATATGGTACATGGACACCTTACTTAAGATCTCATTCTAATCCTAGTAATACTGGAGCTCTTGAATACGATACTACAACACAATCACAATATATAGCTAATTATTGGAAAATTGGTAATTTTGTTTATTTTAATTGTTTGTTTAATCTCGCTCCTATTGCCGGCCACGTTTTAAAATATATCTATAATTTACCATACACAATCAAATCGCTAGGTTCTTCAAATAACGATAATTTTGCTAGTAGTGTTTGGCCATATATTAAAGGATATCCTTGTGCTTTAGGGCATTGTAGAGGAATTCAATTTAGATGGGCAAATTATGGGTATAATTTAGCACCTACAGGGGCAACAGCAATTAATAATTTTACTCTTGGAGCTGTTGTATGTGATAATCCGGGGTTAATTTCTGGTAATTCTTCCCCCTTTATTTATTTTGCAGCTTCTAGTGATGCAACACCCTTTTTTGGCTTTTGGTATGTATCTGGAACTGCTAGTACAACCGAGGGCGGCCAATACGCTAATATATCCGGATTTTATCCTATAAATTAAACTTACTTTACTAACTCTTTTGCTTTATCCCAAATCGAATCAGGCTCTTTACCATCTTTACGCCAGCTATTTAAAATAGCATAATAAACTAAATGTTGTTGATCTATAATATAAAGCTTATTACCCTTTTTATCCGTATATTCTTCAACACCTGCATTAACATCTAAATCTACGCCCTTATACGTTTTAAAACGAATCTTATATGTTTTTACTAGTGTATTATAACGAAGTAAACCAAACGGGGTTATAATACCTTTACCATCGTCTAAAAATCCAATAAAACCCGAGTTTTGAACATCATACCCAGAAGGAGTAGAAGCATCATAAGAGGCAATCTCATCAGTTACTTTATCAGGTGTTACGGTAGAACAACCAACAAGTAATAAACTACTCAGCGAGAGAATCGCGAATTTTCTTAACATCTTTCTCCTTTACAGCTTTTTCTATCTCACTTTCATAAGCAACTTCTTTTTGTTGCTCTTGACGTTCTTTCATTTCCTTTGTATTCTTAGCTCCAAAGACATTATTGATAGCGCTAAAAACCCCGGAAATGGCGCTAAAAATTGCTTGTATTATACCCGTGGGCATTAGTCTACGTATTCGTCAGTTGCTGTCTTACAGCCCTTGGCAATAGCATTAAGAACATCAACCCCAAGCTTTGCATCACCATTAAGCTTTGTAAATTGAGCAGCGTAAATATCTTTAAGAGCTACAACATACTTTGTCCAGTGTGTCTTTTCTACAGGAAGATAATCTGTAAGAGCTTTCTGCAACTGATCGGGTGTAGGTGTAGAGCCATTAGTTAATGCTTCTACGATTGTTGCAACGTGATTGATCATCTTAGCCTTTTCTACCTTATCTTCAGGTGAAACAGCTTGCTCTAATACAACTGTACAAGCAAGGGTAACAGCAGGAGCAATATAAGGTAAAGCATTCTCTACTGCCTGCTTAGGAGTAGTACCGCCAACATCAGAGCCACCATTACCACCATTATTGGTAGCACAACCGACAAGCAAAAACGGAACTAAAATAAAAGGTAAGAAGTTTTTCATGTAATTACTTAGACCCCTCATTTATTAATTCAACTTTCTTTGAATTTTTCTTATCGCTTGAAGTTCGGCTAATCGACTGATCAATAAAAGCACGAACCGCTATAAAGCCTTGTAATATCATATTTGCAAGAATAATTGTTAAAGCTACCGAGGATATATCATTAAAAGTTTTATAACGACTTAGATCTGTAATAAAAGCAGGAATCGCTGCTATAGCAAAGTATAGTAATGCCCTAAACCAAACACAATCTTTCATAAAAGTATTTATTCTGTCGTTCACTTTAATGTCAACAAATACTTAAGCTTATGCAAAGTGCCTAACATTTCATCTCTAATATTAAGAAGGTCTGTATCTTCTGGAGCTAGCTCATCTGTAAGTTTAATAAAAAATGAAATAAAATCATCTATATATACATCAACATTGTCTGATAAATTATCTAATTCTATATTGTAAGTAACTTTAGCTTTAACCCGCCCATACTTACCCATAAATGTTTCAATAAAATCATCTATTAATTTATCTAATTCTTCATACGCTTCACCAAATGCTTTATGTTGAGCATAACTTTCAGTTTGCCAGTGAAAAATACGTAATTGTTGCTGTATTTTTATTAACGGTGCAAATAATTTCATTTAGGTATATTTACTCCAAATGCATCACAAATCAAAGCAACTGCAGTTTGCTCTTTATCCGAATAATTGGATGAATCGTAATCACCATATGGATCCGTGCTATTTGCTGCTAATGATGAGGCGGATTTTTTAATTTTCTCTACAATTAAAACAAGTAACTGATTTAAAACCATATCTGATAGCGCAGCTTTAACAAACTCAACTACATCATTATATTCAAATTTACCTTTGAGAACTTCAAACGGATTTGCATAAAGACCAAAAATGTAATGCGGAATATATTTTATAGTTAATTTTGCACAATCCTGAATAACGTGAAATGCAGCAGGGTTAAGAATAGTTACTCCTGTCTCCGGGTTTGTACTAGCTTTAGTAGCAGGACCAACAAGCTTGGCTTCTCTAGCTTGACTGTTTTGAAGGATAATATCAATAAATTTCATATGTTAAATTTTTAACCTCATTTTGCATCTCATCTTTACTTATACATTTATGTTCTATTCCATAAAAATCTAGAATAGCTAATCCGCCCTTATCAAAATCATATTTCATAGAATAAACTACTTTTTTTATCCCGTAAGCAGCAATTGATTGCGCACAATGTGAGCAAGGTTGTAGAGTAATAGCTATAGTTTTAGCTTCACCCGGTCTTATTCTTGCTAATAAATTAGTTTCTGCATGAATCATATAAGGACGTCGTTTGTTGCGGTCAACCCAAAACTCTTCATTAACTTGTTTACCTGCACATAGCCCATTATAAGCAACACCTAATACTTCATTGCTATACCCTAATGCACAAGCACCTACCTTCATGTAAGGGTCTTCACTTCTACGCGTAGCAGCCCAAGCTAGAAGTAGCGCGTGTTTATCCCAAGAGATTTTTTCCATAATAATCTATTATTAACTTTACATCGTTTTTTAAATAGGGTACCGGGTAATACGTAAACGAATCATTTTTTCTATCATAGTAAAATACTCCTAACTGATTAACTTTTCTGCCTGTCATACCTTGATACATAAATGCATATAAAGAAAGTTGTAGACCATAAGTAGTATATTCACAAGCGGTTAAATGCGAAATAGGGGTAAGTAGGTATTCTGAATAGCTGTTGTAGAGATTAAATTTTTTATTTGTTTTTAAATCAAAAACACTAAACCCGCCATTTTCTTCTAAACGAATAATATCAGCTGTTCCTGCCAACTTATACTCATGGTTATAAACCTTTTCTTCTACTAGTAATTCATCTTTATCTGTTAGAACGCCCAATTTATTATAGCTTTCAATAATATCCTCGTACCCTTTAACTACTGTTTTATTTTTATTATATTCTTCTATTACCCCGTGAACAGTTTGCCCATATTCTTTGCTATCGCTATTAATCTTTTTCCATCTCTGCTTAATCTCTTCCTGTGTTACTCCTTCTCTTTCTGCTACTCTTTTAGAGGCTGATTCTACATCAAAAGGCTTTTTAAATTTATTTACCAGTGAAGTTGCAGATATGTAGATATCTCCAGTAAACTGATTTTTATAGGAATGAGCTATAGGATCAAATATTAGCACAAATTATTATATCAATAAAAAGCAAGAAAGCAATTAAATGCCTTGAATATAGACGCAAGTATAACCGGTACCGATTTTAGATTTATGAATAAGACAATAATGAAGTTGGTTTAATCTAGAATTAAGACTTTCAAACCATTCTTCTGAAATATTTAAAACAATACTATTTCTTTTACCATCTACCAAAACAGTGTTGGTAAATTCTTCGCATACTGCCAACGGTGTTGACGTAGCTTTCATACATATTAATATTTATTCTTTTATTCGTCAATATCACCGTCAAAAACATCCTCTTCAAAAATATTTTCTTCTAACGTACAGTCCGAGCTTCTAGCACCATGCTTCAAAGACTTTAAAAGTAAATCTATCTCTTCATCTTTTAAATATAATACCCCTACGTCTTTATCGTTAATCAGTACTTTTACATGCACTGAATCCCCGGAGGAATAAATCTTTTCCAGCCTTAAATTATTCATTAATTAGGATTTTGCTCTTTTAAAGTATTCACTATCTTTTCGTACAAGGTTCCAATGGCGGTAAAGTCGTTAGGTCTAAATAATCCTTTCGCTGATACAAGCTCGATAATATTATTTATTAATTTGAGGTCAGAAAGTGTTAAACTTGTAGAAATTTCTTTATCTTCGTTACTCATTTATAAACCCGTTAGTATTAGTAAAAACGATATTGTTTTGATAATCTGTAATTTTTGTTATATCCTGGGTAAGAGCGTTGCAATATTCTAAAGCTTTTTTGTGAGCTTCTACAGGGGTATTAGCGTCAATAATATGCTTTTTAGCTTTTTTACCATGTATATCTTTCACTTGTACGGTGTACTTTTCAATAAACATAAATATATTATATATTTTTAAATTGAATGTTCAAGTATTTCTTTTAATATAAAAATATGCATATTTTCGAAATAAAGCCTACAGACAAAACAGTAAGGTGGTTGAAGAAAAACTTTATAGATATTAATGCTTTACAGTATGCGCTTACTAACACTTTTGCAGATATAAAGCCAGTAAGGCGCTTTAAAAAAACTGTCCTCACACTTCAAGTAGATTATACCAGCGATTGTAGCTCTTATTATTTTGGCACAAATAAAATCTTTATATGCAGTGATCCGGACTTTTTAGCTAAAACTAGAAAACAAAAAATATTTGTCATTTTTCTACATTTTTTACATGAATTTAGGCATTGGATGCAGTCGGAAGTTATGGGCATTAAAGACAAGCAGATTCGCTATAATGATTATGATTTAGCAAACAATACTAAGCGCTATTTTAATAACAAATATGAAGTTGATGCAAGACGTTTTGAAAGAAAATATGTTCGTAAGTTTATGAGATATTATAAGAACTTTAAGACTTCTTATCTATAATTGCTTTATATAAGTAGCACAAAGAGGGGTATGTAAACCATGTTAATAAGGAAAAATACCATGGTACTTCAGTTGTCTTAACAAAAAATAAACCAACTAAAAGAGAAGTCCAAAAAGAAAAACATATATAACAGCTAAGTAGTTTGCCTAACCACTTATTTTTAATTAACATTGCAGTTTCTACTTGATCGTTAGAATATAGATTTTTATCAATAAAAAGCTGTCCTAGGGTAACCTTTAAAGGACTATAAAACCATATTAAAAGTATAGTCCAGGTTATTAGGAGCCCTTCGAAGTAATAGATGTAACTGCTTCCTTCCATATAGCTTCAATAAATCTTGATTTAATATTTACTTGAGCACATTTAGAACATCCACTCTTAGAGGCTTTTGCAATTTCACTATTATAAGCTTCTCTCACCTTTTCACACATAGGTATCTCCTTAGGACAAGGCTTTGACATATCAAAAAAATCATCTATAATTTTTTGCATCATACATTATTTATCTTTTATATTTCTATGTATATTGTTAAGGTTAATCAAAAATAAAAGTAACTTACTTTTTGTAAATTTAAAAAACTCATAATTATCCTTTACAAAGCAATGCCCTCCCCAGCCACGCTTACCATCTCTACCAGGGACTTGCGTATGCGATTGACCAATTCTTTTATCTAGTGTTAACAAATCTACGAATTCTTTATATGATGAAGTAAGGCCTAGTTTTTTATGAATGTTAAACATTTCATTGAAAAAGGTTATTTTATAGGAAAGAAACCCGTTTTCAGCGTACTTTACTAAAGCTGCCGTCTCTATATCTGTTATTTTTATTACTTTTACTTTTTTTAATCTCGGTAGTAAAATTCTTTTAATTTTTAGTGAAGCCTTTTTATTTCCTCCCAAGATAATAAAGTCCTGATTTTTAAAGTCTTTAATATTAGAATGATGAGATAGATACTCTGGGTAAAACACCAGCTTTATATTCTTAAATTTTTGTGTTGCAGACTTAAAGTATAAAGGCGTTGCTGTAGATTTTACACACACTATGTGATTTTTAAATATACTGTTAATTGATGTAAGAACACTACTAAGCGTCCTAAAATTTTCATTTTTAGGTGTATCTACGCAAACAAATATAATATCAAATTTTTTATGTGATATATCATTAAGTGTAAGAGAGCTGTATTTAGGATCTACTATAGTCTTTTCTTTTTTATTGAAAATAGATGCCACTGCAGATCCAACATAACCACGGCCGACTATTAAAACTTTATGCATAGTTAATTTTACGTAAAAGCATAAATGCCTCAGCATATTCTGACATACATTCACACCCTCTAGATATTGCTTTAGCTTCAATAGATTTAGGACTTCTAGGGTGCGGATAATCTCTTATTTCTGTAGTATAAACTTTTATAGCTTCTATCTTTTTATCTAATTGCTGTCTTGTAAGAGGCTCATATACATTTGCTTCAAAGAAATTTCTCTCACTTGCATAAGACTGCTCATAAGATGAAATTACTTCACCAGCATAAATCTCTCTAATCTTACTAAAACCTACTGGTCTACAAGCAACAGAAACAGCTCTATGGAGCGTTTTATGATCTTGATGGTTATCTGCTTTTGAAGTCGTATAAATTATATCAGGCTGCAAGTTTTTTATACTATCTTCAACGCTTCTTAAAGTTTTGAATGTGTCGTTAGCAAAATCTGTATTTGTAATAGGGAGATAAATTAACTCGTGATATCCTAAAATATCTTTTGCAGCGTTTGCAGAATTAATTTGCTGCTTTGATCTATCATCATTAGGCGCTTGAAGTATAGTAACCGTTACATGCTGGTTATTTTCAACAAGCTTTGCTATAGTACCGCCAAAACCTAACACTTCATCATCAGCATGGGGTACTATAAATAAAATTTTATTCTTCATTTTATAAATTCTAAATAAATAGACCTCTCTTTAAATCCTATCTTTTTAGCACTGACTAAAGAAATAGGATTATTAATATTAACCTCTGCTTTTAATTTTACTAGCTCTGGGTGTTTATCTAAGAGCAATTTAAAGCATGCTTCACTAAAAATTATACCTTTGTCTTTAATATTAAAAAGTTTTGCAATGCGTTTAATTCTATTACGCTTATGATATGCCGCATAAAAAAAAGTTTTTGTTACATATTGTATACCAAAGAAAATATTATTATAAGAGCCTAGATAAAAACAATAATAAGGACTCGTCTTTAAATAAGCTATATGTTTTTCATATTCCGGACAAGTAAATTTGTTTAAATTAATAATAGTAGACTTTTCTCTCTCTTTTAATATACTGTAAGTAAACTTTAAATGAAACTTATTGTTAATATCTAATGGATATAGTTTAAACCCAGACATAATTTATATTAACGTATTAATATGAGTATTCCAGATCTTTTGCAAGAATATAAAAAGATATCTAACTTCGAGAAAGATATTTGTCAATATACCGGTAGTAAATACGCTGTTGCTGTAGATTGCTGTACTAATGCATTACTTTTATGTTTTAAATACGTATCTCCCTTAAAAGTTATTTTGCCAAAAAATACATTTATTGGAGTTGCTAATGCAGCAATTCATGCAGGATCAAAAATTGAATTTGACGACATAGAATGGTCAAAAAAGTATAAAATATTTCCTACACAAATTTATGACTGTGCAAGGTATCTTACTGGAGGTATGTACATACCCGGTTCATTAATGTGTCTCTCTTTTCATTATAAAAAGCACCTTAAGATAGGTAGAGGAGGAGCTATTTTAACCGATAGTAAAAAAGCATATGATTGGTTTATTCTTGCAAGAAATAATGGAAAAGATATAACAAAAAACCTTCAGGATAATGTTTATGAATTTCCAGGCTATAATATGCTTTTGCATCCCGATCTTGCTGAAAAAGGTAGCAAGCTGCTTGAAAAGCTACCGTATACTTTATCTCCACTTCCAGATGAATATTATGGCGATTTAAGCAAGCAAATTACATTCGAGATAAAATAAATTTTTCTTTTTCTATAAATTCGTGTAATATTTTTTCAATATCTTTGTTTTTATGATTCTCTATCTTTTTAAAAAGAAAAGACTCCGGAGGCTCATTCATAGAAGAATAAGCAATACTATTGGATAATACCCTATCATCTATCTGCTCTTTTTGTATTTTATCCATATAATGTTTATGTAAATCTGGGTAATTTACTTTTAAAAACTTTGCTAAAGAAAAAGAAGTATCTTTTCTGACAGTTAAAACATTATTAAGAATAAAGCTTAAATGTTTAATTTGATCTATTACAACATTATAATTATATTTTTCTATTTCTGTCAAAGGTATAATTTTGTTTAATTTATAGTTTAAATTATCAATACCCGTTTTAAGAGTTGAATAATCTAATGAATAAACGCTTAACTCTCTAGGTGTTGTTAAATCATGAAAATACATTTTCATGTTGTATTTGTTAGAGAAGTTATAAAAATTTATTAATTCAAGATAATTTAATTTAAATAAAACTGGTGATATATAAAACTCTCCTCCACATTTTTTTAATAATTCACTAAAAATAGAGACATTTTTCTCAACTTGATTAAAGTCAGCACCTACTCTAACTTTATCATAAACTTCTTTATTAACGCTATCTATAGAGAGAGATAAATTAATATTGAGTTTATCAAAATAAGATAATATCTTTTTTGAAATTACAGTACCATTTGATTGTATGTAGACCCGTACATTGGGGTTATGTATTATTACATAGTCTAAAATTTTAATGTAGATATCAATTAAAAACGGTTCTCCTCCATAAAATTCTAGCAAACCTGCATTATCTAAAAAAGGTTTAAGCTCGTCAAAAAACCTATCTGTAAGATAAGGAGAAATGTATTCAGGTTTTTTTTCTCTATACTTTAAAATTTTTGATGAAAATTTTCCATGACACATTATACACATTAAATTGCATTTATTATCTAATTCAAAGTTTAGCTTGTACGGGTATTTTAGCGATTTATAATCATTACCTGGAATATCGTGCTGCGGTATTTTGAGCGATTTAAAGTTACCTGAAGAAAGCAGTCTCTTGCATTGCTCACATCCTCTGCTAAATTTAAAATCTTCATGCTCTTTTCTCATGGTAGCATAAACTTCACCTTCCCAAATTTCTTTTAAGGTTTTTTCAGGATAAATACCCATTATAGTAGTTCTATTAGAACAGCATACTGAAACTATACCTTTGTGGCCAAAATACATAGATGTAAATGGCGCACAACACAACGTTCCAATTTTTTTACGCCTATTTAAAAAATTTAATTTTTCAAAAGTATTATTCATTTTATTAAATAAAAATGTTCTTTTGCTAAATTTATTAGGTTATTAAAATATTCTTGTTTTTCAAAATTATTCTGCTCATCCTTCTTACAGCCGTAAAGAGCTCCATCTATAATAATAAATTTTTTTTGCTTTAAGAGTTCATCAAAAATAATTTTATCTTTTTTAAAATCGCAATGATCGCTTTCTAGATTAGAACCCAAAATAACATCATATTTTCTTAGATCTAAATTTTGAAAAACTTCTCTATAAATAATAGTATTTGATTTAAAATATGTTTTTATTTTATTTGCTATTATATTTCTAGGTTCATTAATCTCGCAAGCTTCTATATCCAAACCATTTAAATTGAGAAAAATAGATAACTGCCCTAAACCACATCCTATTTCTAATATTTTTTTATTTCTTAGATATGCTAAAGAAAAATCTAATAATAATGAATCAGTTTTAGAAAAAATTTCATTTTTTTCTATTTTTTTCTTATAAAAAAAATCATTATAAAATGGAAATTTATTTTTTATTTCATTACTATCTAAATTAAGCTTAATCTGCTTTAAGAAATGTTTATTGAATTCATATACAGATATCATTATATTTTTTTAACTCCATTTTATATTTATAAAGCAATTTCATTAATATTATATGCCCTATAGGGCCCATGTTTATACCAACATTTTTTAATACAAAATCACTATAGTTTTCTTTCATATCCATAGATGTTGTAAGCCAAGGCTTCTTAGACCCTCCAAAATGTAGAAACTTTACATTATTAAAATCTTTAGATTTTATTAAAGGGGTAGTTACAAAGTAGCTCTCCGGTAAAAGAGTCACTTTATCATTAAAATACAAATTTAAAGGGCCTTGATTACCTAGCCAAGATTCATTTTTGCATATTTGTATAAGCTCATTAAAACTAGTATCATTCAAATACTTTTCACCTATAAGCATTAGCCCTGCATTAAATGATTTAGAATAATCGTAGGTTTTATATTTGTTAAGAATCATGCTACCATAGCCGTCAGGATACGGGTGATATACAGCACCAAAATCACAGTCATAATTAAAAATCTCATCAATATTAGATAAGCAAAGCATATCGACATCTAGAAATAATATCTTTTTATATTTTTTAAGTTTAAAAATATTAAATCTTGTAGAGGGGTTAATAAGCCAACCTCTTCTTCCATCACAATTTTGCAAAGGCGTTTCACCAGGCTGTATAAACGTTACATTTTCAAATATTTTTTTATTACTATCTAATATTTTTTCTTCTTCTATTGCTATAAAATCTACTTCTATAGATATATTTTTTCTTATAGTTGCAAGAAGAACTTTAAGTGCAGGTATATAGCTGTTTGAAATTGTAAATACTATTGCGTACATATCTTTTTAAACAGATCTAAAAACTGTGAAACAATTATATCGTATGAATTTAGATTTTGCTTACTTTTGTAATGCTCAACCATTTTTAGATAGTATTCTTTATTGTTCTTTAAAAATAGCATTTGGGTAATAAGCTCTCTCGGTGTTTCTGCATAAAGCAGATCGTACTTGTCTGTTACTGCACTTTCTATCGATGCTTCTCTATTGTGTATTAATGGTGTATTCATATACCATGCTTGATAAAGTCTATTAGCATGTCTGTGAGTAGCACCATAAAACGGCGACCAAACCGCTGAAGGGTGCAGGAAGGTTCCGTCATCTTTAAGATAGTGAGGTAGATTTTTATCTCTTAAAAAAATAAAAACATCAGTATCAATATCTGGATAATTTTTATCACAAATAATTTCGAAATTAATATCTAAAAAAGAACATTGCTTTTTAAAGATAGGGGAAATTATTTCCTTGTTAAAACTGTGCTTTGCTCCTACCCCTACAAAGTTTTTAGGCGGAAATGACGGTGACATTTTTTTTAGACACACTGGAAGAGGTAGATGAATATAAAAAGTGTCTTCTGATATCATACTTTTATTATGAGTAATATAATATTTTGATAGCGCAACAATAGGCTTATCTCCTACAGCTTGAACTGTTATACATCTTGAAAAGTCTACTTTATCCTTAGTATCATAGTAGAAAAAAACTATATCGTCTTTTTTAATGTTATTAGGTAAATCTTTTACCAAGAAAAAATTATATCTACTATCTTTTAAATTATTTTTTAATATCCAAAAATAATAAACTATATGATTAAAGCTACCGTTACATAGTCTTGAATAAGCTTGAGGCGATTCTAAATAATTATCGCCCAAATTTTTAGCTAAAAAATATATATTATATGAAAGTTGCATTATTAATGCCTGTATTTAATTGCGAAGATACTATAAATCAAACACTAGAAACAATCTTAAATCAAACATATAAAGATTTTATGCTCTACGTAGTTAATAACAATAGTACTAAAAAAACAATTGATATAATAAAAAGTAAAAACGATAGAAGAATAAAAATTTTTAATTTCTTCAAAAAACAACAATGCAGCGCTGCATTAAATTTTGGGCTAACTAAAATAAAAGAAGACGTTATTATACGTGTAGATGGTGATGATCTTTATGATAAAGATTTTGTTGCCCGTTTAATTAAAACATATAAGAATAATAATTTTAAAATAATTTATGGTAGCTATATTTTTAAGTATATAGATGAACAAAGAGAAGAACTTATTAAAGCTATTTCTGATAGAGACCTGTTATTATGGCGCATGCTATTTTTTTGTACCATAGATCATAACGTACTTTATGAAAAAAAATTTATTAACTCATTAAAAAATTATAATGAAATTGATTATGGAGAAGATTATGATCTATGGACAAGAAGTCTTTTAAAAGATGAATATAGCATTGGCTCTATGGATCCTGAATATGTTGGGTGTGTATGCTTGAAACATCCGACCTGTATGACATACAGATTAAAGCATATTGATAACCCGAGTAAAATATCTCAGAATTTTATAAAAGAGTTTCTCGGGATAAAAGTTCCTTTATCTATTATAAAAAAAGTACGAGCTCAACCTAGAGAAAATAGGTCATATTATTATAATTCTAAAGACAAAGTAATTTTAAATAATATATTATCCCGCTATTTAATTAAACTTAATATTGAACAAAAAAAGTTTATTTATAATAAATCATTTTTTCAATTTTATGTGTAGTTTTCTATATTCATCTAAAATATTTACAGAGCAAGAGTGTGAGCTACATAATGAAAGGCTTCAAAAAAGAGGCCCTGATTTAACTTATAAATCTATAAACGAAAAAGGAACATTTATATATAACGTTTTATCCATTTCATCTAGCGGTGAATTTGATAAAAATTTCTTTAATAGTGATTTGATTGTATTTTTAAACGGCGAAATTTATAATTGTAATAAACCTACTGAAATAGATTTTATTAAAAAATTATATTTATCTAAAAAGCAAAAATTTGCTTCTTTTCTAGATGGAGAGTTTGCTATTTTTATATATGACAAAAAAAATAAAAAAATATTATTATCAGTAGATGCGTTTAAAACAAAACCACTTTTTTATTCTTTTTATAAGCATATAGGTATCAGTAGCTATAAAGGAGCTCTTATTGACTCCAACCATTCAAATATAATACCTATGCCTCCTAATACAACCTTGGAATTTTGTTTGATAACAAAAAAAATTACGCTTTTTCCTGTAGTAAATTTTAATTTAAGGCAGTATAAGAATAGCTATAATGATATTATTAAGTGTTTTAATAATGCAGTCTTAAAAAGATCAAAAACAGATAAAAAAATTTTTGTTGGGCTGTCAAGCGGTTATGATAGCGGAGCTATTGCTTTAATTTTAAATAAAAATAATATAAAACCTAATTATTTTTCTTTTATACAAAACGAAGATAAAAATATTTTAGAAAAAAGAAATAAAATATTATATACCGAATTTTTAAATTTTAATTTAAAAGATAAATTAAAAGCATCATGTTTTTTAAATAAATTTTGCGAAAAACAAGATTATACTGAGTATAAGTTTTTTAAAGATTCTTCATCTTTATTGCTAGCCCATATGGGGTTAGCTGCTCGTCAAAAAAATTGCAAAGTATATCTTTCCGGTACCGGGTGTGATGAGATTATTGGCGATTATTATATTAAAGGCGTTTATGAAAATAGTACAAATTCATGTTTTAAGGGCAAATTTCCCATAAATTTAAAGAAAATATTTCCGTGGAATAATTTTTACTCTGGGTCTATGAGAAATTATCTTGTAAAAGATGAATATATTATGGGCTCACTAGGCATAGAGACAAGATATCCTTTTCTTGATAAAGCTTTTGTACAAGAATTTTTAAATCTTAAAGTAACCTTAAAAAACGATTTCTATAAAGGGGTTTTAAGAGAGCTATTTTTAGTTAATAAATTTCCTTTTTTAGAAAATAAAAAAATAGGGTTTAGTGTATGAACAAAGCTATAGTTTATATAACTAATTTAGAATACTTAAATTTATTTAAGATTTCATTATACTCATTAATTACACACAACAATGTCTTATGCCCTGTTGTTGTCTTTTATGATACAAAAAAAACATTAGAAGAGCTAAAAAAAATAAAAAATAAATTAAAAAATATTAATTTTATTTTTAAAAAACTAAAATTAAAAAGCTATGAAAAATTAAATTTTTTTAATAAAAATAGAGACTGGGCTCTTTCACCAGCAACAAGATTTGAAATTTTTAATTTAAAGTACGATAAAATTTTATATTTAGATTGCGATACATTAATTGTTGATAATATTGAAGATATTTTTAATAATAAGGGTAGCTTTGTAGCGTGTAAGCTAAATACAACAATATCCCATAAATATGCACAGCAAAATGGATTTAATGCGGGCGTTCTTTTAATAGGTAAAAAATTTCTAAAAACAACAGTATATAAAAAATTAATAAAATTTACTTATTTAAATAAAAACATTTCAGGTAATCAAATAATTCTTAATTCTTTTTTTAGTAAACACGTAAATTTTATAAGCCAAATCTACAATGTCACATCCGATTTATTAACAGAAAAGTTATTAAACGAAGGCAAAATATTTCATTTTATAGGAGATAAAAAACCTTTAAACAATCTACAAGATTCCTTTAATGAATATGTATGTCAAAATACTGGTTTAGCTATTTTATCTAGACTATATTTAAAATATTCATTATACAAAAATAAAGCTTATTGTTTTTTTAGTTCCGCTGGCTAAATATTTTAATGCAAATAGATCCACTAAAATTTCAAGAAGAAATTAATCAATTTTTTGATTTTTCAAAACAAGTACCTGAAATCTTCAAGGATGGTATTAAGCTTAGAGAAGAGTATATTAAAAGAGAAAATTATCTCAAAAAAATTAGCCTTTGCTTTGCTTGTGAAGTACTTCAATTTAGAGCTTTTTTTATTGATAAGTTAATTAAAAATTTAGATATTTCAGTTAATGTATAACATACCTATTGTACTGTCAATTCACACAAGACCTAGAATTTTAAAAAAGCAGCTTGAAATATTAAAACAGATCAATCCAAAAAAAGTTTATTTAATTATCGATCCGCCTAATATAAAAAAAGAAAATTTTTTGCAAAAACAAATATATTTTACCAGAAGTTTAGCTCTCTTAGAACAATATAAACTTCCGTTTATTAAGATTGTTAACAATGATCAAAACAAAGGAAGTTTTTTATCTTTTTATGAATGTATTATAAAAATGTGTAAGCTTGAAAAGAGATTTTTAGTGCTTGAAAATGACAGTTTACCCTGTCTTGAATATTTTTCTTTTGTAAGGGAAATGTTAAATAAGTTTAAACATAATAAAGATTTTCTTTTTATATCTGGTTCAAGCTACCAAGCCCATAGCAGCGATAATAACTATTATTTTAAAACAGAATTTGCCTATCCTATGGTTGCTCCTGCGGTTATTAGTAAAAATATAATATCAGGGTTTTTAGATTTTAAAAAAAATTTAGAAGATATAGAAGCAAACCTATATACTTTTACACCTTTTATTAGAAAGAGAGCCTTATATCTTATTAAAAATTTTAAAAATAATACTTTTAGCTCTGTAGATATAGATACATACGGTATGTTATATTCTTTAAAAAATAAAAAGTTTGCCATTTTTCCGGCACTTAATTTGGTTGAAAATTGCGGGTTTGATACTCAAGCCAGAAATATAAATTTTAATAGAGCTAAGAGCGATAAAAGACTAAATTTCAATTATCATGAACAATGCCCAAGAAAAGAAGGAAAACCGCTTAATCAAGAATATATTCTTAAATGTTATCTAGAATATGCTCGTGTTTAATTTTATTATAAATTTTAATATCATTATATAATATTTTTTTAAGATCATCTTCTCTATAAGAAAACTTAGGGTAAACAAAGCGAGAATTTTTATAAATTAATGAATCTAATTTAATATTTAATCGTTCCTTAAGAAGTAAAAAGCTTTCGTCTATTAATTCCCATACCCCTATAAAATTAATATCATCTATTTCTTTAAATTGTCTTAACATATTTTCACATAAAGATATACCGCTTTTAACTATATATCCTTCCTTTTTAATGAATTCATCTATAAATTTTTCTAGGGTAAATTCACTAAATTTTGGCTCAAAAAATTCTATTATTTTTTTATCCACTCTTAAAACCGTTTTACCATCATATATATTTTTAATAAAATAAAACATTTGATAAACTCTTTGTACTGGATCAGATATAAATGTTATAATATTTTGATCTATCTCTCTCTTAACTTTATCAGGATTTAATAAACCACAAAAAAAATTAGTATTTTTACTAAAACGTAAATTATAGATATCAATTTTATTACTATAAGGAATAAAATATGAAGCCATTTTTTCAAAAGGTAAAAATTCCTGCTTATTATCTAGATATATACTTCCAAAACTATTTTGTTTATAAAATTCTATAGAAATTTCTTCGTGATTTTTATATATACTTCTTAAATCGCGTATTAAAAATGGCACCAATCTATGTGGTTGCGCTGCATAAATTAATTTATTTTTCATAATCTTCAAATTCAAATACAAACAAACCTATATGAGAATCATCTATACAATTTATATCGAGATAAATATCTTCGCTGGCAACAAAAGCTAAAAAATTAGAATCTTTTAAAATAACTCTGTTACCGTATTTGTTACTTACTTCAATAGTCATTTTATCTAGCAAGACAACTAAATAAACATAAAAATATTTTATATTAAAAATTTTTCTGTAACTGCCTTTTTTAAATTTTGTTATATAAATTTTTTTAAGTTCCTCTACATTATCCAATGATGAATCGTTTTTTATTTTTTCAAATTTATTAAACGGTTTTTTATTAGATTTTATTTTTTCCAATGCATTTGTTATTTTAAAAATTTTATTATTGTCTTCATATTTATTATAAATACAAACAGTACAAAATTCACGTTGTTCGTTATTCTTTACAGTGCACTCTTTATTTAGAATAACCTTTACATTTTTGGGAAATATATTAAAATTACCATAAGACCTACTCTTCGGGTTAATAAAACTGGTATTATAGCTTTTAGAAAATTTTATATTATTATAACAAAAAAAATTTTTTTTATAAAGGTCTGTTACTTTTGTATTATAAAAATGTTCTAAAAAATTATAGCATTGAGCTCCTACATTAAAATTCATTTTAAAAATACAGAGTCTATTACATATTCAGGAGCGGGATAAAGAATTGGAGGCCAAAAAGAAAATAATTCTCTAGGTGTTTTAAATTTAGTAAAATCTATATCATTTGAAGTGTCTTTTAATGTTTTTATAACAAACGCCACTTCTTCTTGATCTGTAGCTAGTTCCGGAAACTCATTTTTAAACTTATCATTATCCGATGTGAGCTCGACAATTAACTTATTACAAGTATCCTGAATTAAGTTCTTCCAAAGCTTTTTATATTCTTCTAAGCTTAAATTATTTTCTTCATCTAATCTAGGAAATTCTAAATTATTTTTACTTAAAATTGAATTTAATTTTTCTATTTGCTTGAGATAATTTAAATTTATTACAGCATCATTTTTATTAATATCGCTTTCAAATAATTTTTGAATATAAGCTTTATCTAAAAATTTAATTTCCGGTAAATAGCCGCTACAAATATCTTTAGTAAGAGCATCATTTTTAATAACATTATTATGATCTTCTAAAAACCTAGTTTTATAAAATGCTGCCGCATTTAAAAGTTTTAAATTATGCAAAAGATTAAAAGGAATAAAATTATTTTCTACATTATTATTTGTCTGATAAGACTTTATTTCAATTAATTTATCGAGCTCCGGTTTTTGAAATTCAAACACTTCATCGGCAAGAACCTTCCCTTCAAATCCAGGATTGACAATATAATGTGGCCCCACCTCATAGGGAAGACCAGGAATTTCAAATTGACTTATTTTTGACGTATCAAGATTAAAAAACGTTTCATTTTTAATATCATAAACAGTATGTAGAGTGTTTGTTGAAATAAATTCTTGCTTAACCCAAGGCTTTTTTATTACATATTCTATTATTTTTCTATTAAGAGAGGCGTGAATATACTCTTCTCCTTTATTATTAAAGCAACAAATAATAATATAGCTCTTTTTTAATGCTCTAAAAAGCACATCTTTATCCATATAAACATTTATAAACTAATTATAATTTATCCATTATGGGTAAGTTACTGTAACTGAAATAGATAAATTTTCTGCAGACCCGCAACCTTCATAATCTTTAATAAAAATTGTATATGACCCGGGTTGTAATCCTGTAAAAGCAATTTCACGGCCTAAATTAGCATTCGCTACAGTCCATGAACCATTATCTTTTTTAAAAAAATATGGAGTAGAAGAATTTACATATGCAGGCGAACCTTGACCTGTGCATGTTATAATACCATTACCTTGTGCATAAGGTACAGTGGTAACAGAATATGTAAAAGGGTTGCCTGTAACAATATTTGGCCATCTATAGCTCCCTCTAAATTCATTCATTGCTGTATATTTGTACGTACCTGCAGGTGTACCCGCTGGTCCCCATGTAGCTGTTTTTTGTATTTGACCCGGCATACAAACACCATAAGTTAAAATACCAAACATATAATTTTCTTCTCTTTGACCTAATGAAGTATTAGGAGTATTTGCAGCAAGTAGCATTAGTGTATTAATGCTTCTAGTTGCCCCCGCAGTAGTTCCTATACTCACAGAACCTGTAGATGGTATACCGCTTGTTGCCATATTATTATTTATCTAATTCTTTTATTGCTTCTATAAGCAGGGGTATAAGTTTCTCATATCTAATAGCTTTATATCCATTTTCTCTAGTAACAACAATTTCGGGCATCACTTTCTCTACATCTTGAGCAATTACACCATAATCTTCACCAGAATGACCAGATTCTGGTGCCCATTCAAATTTAATTCCAGAAAGTTTTTTTACTTTTTCTAAGGCACTATCAATAGGTGTAGCATTTATTTTTAACCTTTTATCTGATGTTGCATAAGCTATAACGTCACCTTGTAAGTATAAGCTACCTGAAATATAGCCTCCTCCATTTACAATTAGAGTACCTGCTCCAAACCCTCCTGCTATATTTCCATTTAAAGTAAGTCTTCCTTCTAACGTACCATTTCCACTGCTGTCTACATCTAAGGTATTAGAGGAAATTATTAAATCATTTCCAGCACCTAGTGTAATATCCCCAGATGAATATATATTTACGTCCGATCCATCTAAATCTAAGTTACCATTATGATCTAGATTACCATTTAATTGAGTAAACCCATTTATAGTATTTTGCGTAGTAGCAGTAAGGGTATTATAGGGGCCAGTAACAGTGTTTGTCCCGGCGTTAGAGGTTATTGTATTATTATTCTGTGATGTAAATGTAGAAGAACCACCTGAGTATGTTCTTAAATTTTGTCCGGCAGAAAGATTAATAGAATTTACAACATCAACACCAAAGTTACCTACTCCTATTCCGTTATTACCTCCAAGAGGGCTGTAGTCAGGATGTGTCTTAAATATAGAATCACCGAACACAACAAAGCTATAATCTACTAGACCTGTATCTAGGTTGTACCCAATAGGAGCATTAATAGCAACATATTGGCTTTCTTTAATATTAAGAACAGGACGAGGGCCGCCAGTATATGTTAACCCTTCCAAAAATGTTGCAATAGCCTGATTATCAGGAGAGCCAGCATTATATTGCGCAACTGTAAGTGCGGTGATATTTTTATTGTTATTGATAACACTTAAAGCACTAGTTGTAGTTACTGTTGTTTCAAGATATGTAGTATCACCATAAACAGATAAATTACCTAGAATAGTTACGTCTGCGCTAGCTTCATAAAATACATCATCTCTAAATTTAGTAACTCCTCTAAAATCAAAATTTGGTGATGCATATGAGCCTGAATTAGGTAGAGATGAAAATACTGTGTTCATAGTGGAACCAGTACTATAAATTCTAATAGCCTCTTTATTCTTTACATATAGGCTAAGAGGAAAACTTTCTGTATCTCCGTTAGCTTTAATATCAAACCCTCCGCTAATAGATTCAATTAACGAATAATTACTTTTTAAAGGGTTATTTGCATAAAATCTAACCTGATAAGGATTAGCGTCATCGGTGTTTAAAAACAACGAATTATCAATATTAAGAGTAGCACATAGACTATTAGTTACCGTCTTATATCTAAAATCTCCTAAATAAAAACTAGATTTTGCTTTATTAGTTGGAGAACCATCTCCTAGATATGTAGCGGAGAGAGAAATAAACCTAGAATCAAAATCAATTCTATTATAAGTTTTTGTAATTGAATTAAAAGTACCCGGGCTATCTAGATATTGAATTGTTAACCCGCTAGGAGGAAAAGAACTATCACCAGAAAATTCTTTTGAAACTCTCCAATATCCCTGGGGGTCTTTTTGCAGCGCACTACTAAAAGGCTGAGGATGTACATCAACCCATGCATCACCTAATACTACACCAGGATTATAAGCATATAACGTATTAGCCTTACTACCGCCTCCGGTCTGATAAACCGTGTCTCCTACTTGAGCTATAGAAGAAAACCCAGATCTTTCATTTACATTGCCTAAAAATTTATTACCAGCTACTATTCCACCTCTTGTAATACCGTCACCTACGAAAACCCTTTGTGTGTCTACACAATAACCTAGCTCACCTTCCGTTAATGTAGTTAACTGGCGCTCGGAATCAGTACCTCTTCGTACTAAAATCTTTACTACCGTATCTTGTGTAATTTCTATAGCCATATTAAGGGTAAGATACCTTTAAGATACCTGTTGCAGGATCAACATAAATAGTTCCTGAAGAACCTGGACCTGTGTTAAGTGTTGCTGTGTTAAGCTTCAAGCTTTGAATATTTATTGTTTGATTTGAAAGGTTTATTTGACTAATATTAATACCACCGGGTACAATTGTTAAAGAACCACCACCATTAACCGTAATAGTACTATTGTCATATTTTACTTGAATAGGACCTGAAGATGTCTTACTTAATCCTTTGGTTGAATCGACTACGCTAACGCTAAGATGATTAGCTTGTACTCCGTTTGCACTTAGTGTAATTTGCCCTGCGCCGTTATAGGCTATTGTAGAATTATCCGTTCTAGTTCCAATAAATTGATAAGCAGAGGGGTTGTCATAATCTGGAAAATAATTAGCATCAATGCCTGTTAAAACATACATTAAATTATTTGAAGGATTAAAAACAATATCGCCAACCTGCGCGGTTTGAAGTGCAATAGCAGGAGGATTGAAATTTCCAGAATAAAACTTAATACCCGCGGGGTTACCGCCGTAAGTACTTCCATCACCAATAAAAATTCTTCTTGAATCTGTATCTGTTACATAACCCAATTCACCTACATCAAGAATAACCAGCTTTCTTTCTATATCAGTACCTCTTCGTACTTTAAGCTTTACAATAGATACGTTAGCCATACTAATATATTTATATCAATAATATATTTTTATACTAATCTACAACAATATCAAACTCTACTTTAGCATTAAAATTATAATTTAAAGAAGGTTCGAGATCACTAAATTCTGAAATTGTAGGTCTGTACGGGACATAAACCTGCATATTTTGTAAATTTACTACAAGATTGAGATATTCATCATAGCTACTTAAAGGTATAGATGTTGTTCCGGTATAGATTATATCAGAAATACCCGCAGGTATGTGAATAGTCATTATTCAGGCTGTCTAGGATAATCAGACGTATAGAAATTATATGTCTGCCCATTCTTGAACAGATAATAGAAGTAAGGACCACCAGGTACTAAGCTAAATGCAAATGGTGTATTCTCTCTCAATGCTCCGAATCTAATAGCTAGCTTAACTTCATCGTCAACCTTAATAGTTAAGATGTTTGGTAATTCAAAATTACTGAACGGAATGTTACCATCAAAATAAAGCGAATTATCACTAGCCAGATTTGTTAGTAATCTAATACCACTAAGAGTATAACCGGAAGTTTGAGGGCCTGTAATTACACCTTGCCAAGAAGCCTGAGGAGCAAGTGTTTGTGTAGGAGTTGGTGTTGGTGTTAATGTAGGTGTAATTGTTGGTGTGGT
>Ga0214923_10001876_pt1 | contig 29051 bp, 26 predicted proteins | sample LL1510_MetaG_FD_177993 | JGI IMG/M metagenome (GOLD analysis project Ga0214923, IMG submission 177993) | Freshwater microbial communities from Lake Lanier, Atlanta, Georgia, United States - LL-1510 | ecosystem: Environmental > Aquatic > Freshwater > Lake | place: USA: Georgia | collected...
AGCTTCAGACCATGTTTCCGCAACAAGGTTGGGGGTCGAAACAAGAATTCACAGGCGAAGACCCAATGGGGTTTGGTGAAGCGATGCGCTCGATGCAAGAACTTGGTGATCTTGATCAGCTCGACAATTTGTTGCGTTATGCATCTTCACCGTCGGCATTGGCCGAGGCTGACTTAGATCGAGTCAGCGAACTGCTCGGTGAAGACGTCGCAAAATCTTTGCAACGCATGTCTGAGATATCCAAGAAGCTCAAAGATGCGGGCCTAATCGATCAAACCGAGGGCAAATTAGAGATGACCCCACGAGGTTTACGCAAAATCGGTGAGAGAGCGTTGCGCGATGTGTTCGGGTCGTTAGATAAAGATCGTCTTGGACAACACCAAGTAGAGCGAATTGGTGTCGGGCATGAGCGGACATACGACACCAAGCCCTACGAATATGGAGATCATTTTCAGTTAGATCTTCAACAGACTTTGCGCAACGCTCTGAAGCGCCAAGGTTCTGTTGTTCCAGTGCAGTTGATCGCCGAAGATTTTGAAATTGAACAAACTGAGCATCTAACCCGGTCATCAACGGTACTGATGCTAGATCTTTCACTATCAATGCCGATGAGGGACTATTTCTTGCCCGCAAAAAAAGTTGCGATGGCGTTGCACTCGTTAATGAGCTCGCAGTTTCCACGCGACTTTCTCGGCATCGTTGGTTTCAGCGAAACGGCAAGAGGGCTAAAACCGCATCAATTACCCGAAGTTTCATGGGACTTTGTCTATGGCACAAATATGCAACACGGGTTTATGTTGGCTCGCGAAATGTTGTCTCGGCAGAGTGGTACGAAGCAGATAATCATGATCACCGATGGCGAGCCAACGGCCCATATTTCGCCGTCTGGTGAAGTCTTTTTTAACTATCCACCGGTGCGCGAGACTATCGAGGCGACTTTGCGTGAGGTCATGCGAGCAACCCGCGAAGGCATACGGATTAACACTTTCATGCTTGATGCATCGCATGCTTTGCAGGCATTTATCGAGCAACTTACGGCGATAAACAAGGGTCGTGCATTTTTCACCAGCCCAGAAAATTTGGGCGAGTATGTGCTCGTCGACTTCATCGAACACAAGCGTCAACTTTCTCGGCTAGGTGGGGTTCGGCGCGCAGGCTGAGCAATATTTGCATTTTTTGTAAAAGTTTGGCAGAATGACACGGCTGTAGTTACACCATTGTTGGGTGCTTGTGCATCACGCAGTGTTTATTGGGAGGGTTTCAAAATTGGAAGATCGCATGCACATACCGGTTAGCAGCGAACGTGCATGGCAAGATCAGGCAAATTGCCTCGGTGTTGACCCAGACCTTTTCTTTCCAGAGCGTGGCGCTTCGACCCGTGAGGCCAAAGAGGTTTGTCGTGGCTGTGTAGTTAAAAACGATTGCCTTGAATACGCCCTCGAGAACGGCGAAAAATTCGGTATTTGGGGCGGGCTTTCCGAGCGAGAACGGCGTCGGCTTCGTCGGCAGCGCGCTCAGAGCAATCGCAACATCGCAAGCGCTTAAGCGCGTCAATTTAGATTTTGTAGTGCGCGGTTGCGCGTCGCCAAACACCATTCGATGGTCTTTTCTTTGCTTAAATCAAGTTCGGTCCAACGCGATTTAGATATCTGAGTGAGCACCCGCGCAGGCACCAGACCAACGAGTTCGGCACGAGCAATTTCTGCTCGCTTGGCAACCTCATCAAAGACAAAGTCGGGCCCCACTTCATCGGGGCAGATCAAGTTCATACTGACCTGAATTTCGCTACCTAATTGAAGGCCGAGTGTGCGCACTTGAGGGCTTCTGATTTCGCGTGCAATACGCCTGCCGTTTTCGATAGTCGAGTTTTTTAGCCAAATGTTGTAGGCAACTAAAACTTGTCGAGCACCGACGCAAATTGCGCCTGCTGTGGGGTGCGCTTGGTTTGGTCCAAAGTCTGGGGCTAAGTCAATAAATGCGCGCTTGCGAATTTCGGGTAGGTCACGTTCGGGGCCGTAAACGAAACTTGGTATTTTTAATTCACTTGCTGCAAATTCGGCAAATTCGTTTCTTGCCTGAATCGCGTTTTCTATCGTTGAATTTTCTAGTGGCACGAATGGAACGACATCAATAATGCCTATTCGAGGATGCACACCAACGTGCTGTCGCATGTCAAATTGCGCCGCGCTTAGTTCGGTGAGTCGTCTTGCAGCACTTGTTGAGGCGAGCGTAAACACACTTCGGTGATGGTGAAAGTCGCTGTGAATATCGAGTACATCGTGGCCGATCTGGCTACGAATCTTTTCAATGGCGTCCAGACGTCGCCCTTCGCTGATGTTGATTACGCACTCAAGCACCCATATTGCTTAGCGCATTTTTGGGTGGCGATGCTAGAGTTGTCGTATGTTTAACGGCCCTGAAATCTGGATCATCATCCTGCTTGTTGTAGTTCTTTTCGGTGGAAATCGTCTTCCAAAAATTGCACGCAACCTCGGCAAAGCCCAAAGCGAACTTAAAAAAGGTCTCGCCGAAGGCATTGCTGAGTCGAAGAAGGACGAAACTCCAAAAACTGACTCCAACTAGTTTTGGTGTTGCGGCAGATTTTCTGCCGGCTATTTGAGTGCGAGTACTTTTACTTTTGTTGCAAGCACATCGGCGAGCAAATTTCTACGCTCGTTGGCTGCGTAAAGATTTAGCTCAATATCAGCCTTGGCCGATGCCTTTGCAAAAATCAGCAATTGCTCATCTTCAGCGCGAACTGTCACTGATTTGACTCGACCGTCTTGGGTGCGGTCGAGGCCAATAGCAATACGCAAGATCGCCGCAAGTGATGTCACCAGTTTCTGATCAGTTTCGCTGAGTTGCGCGAATTCTGCGTGCGACTGTTTTGGTGCGCTCTTGCGGTGGTACCGCGCGATTACTGCGATCAATTCGATTTCGCGGTCTGTGAGACCGACGAGTTCTGAGTTTCGAATTACATAATACGAATGAAGATGGTGTTTCGAATGCGAAACGACCACGCCAACATTTGCAAGCAAAGCCGCGGCTTCGAGATATCTGCGTGAAGTAGGTGGCAGACGCAACTTTTTCTGCAAGCCGTCAAATAGCGAGAGGGCTATTTTCGCGACGTATGCCGAATGCTCGGGGCGATCATCGCAACGGTCAGCAAGTTGTTTGACGCTGAGCAATGCTGGGTCAATATCTTCTGGATGGTCGAGTAATTTTTCGCGAGCAAGTGTGTCAAAGAGGACACCTTCTCGCAACGCATAATCAGAGTAGGTGAACTTTTCTACGTCAAATGAAAGTGCGATACCTTCCAAAATCACGGCTCCAGCCAAAATGATTTCAGCACGCGCTGAATCGAGACCAAAGACCTGAGATCGCTCTTTGACGGTCGGTGTATCAGCCAACAAGTCCAAGATCTTTGTCAAATCTTTGGCACTAAATTCGTAACGGTTGAAAGATTTTGGCTCGGGTTCGTCGTTGAGCTTTCGAATCAGTTTGGCAACTGCCTCGACCGAACCCGATGAGCCAACGGCAATTTCAAAGCCCAGTTCTAGTACTTCGGGCTTGATAGTCGCCAACATTGATCGCACGAACTTTCGGCAACTGCTTAGAGCGCTTGGGTGAAGTGCGTCCGTGCTAAAAAATCTGTCGGTTAGTCGAACCGCGCCAAGTTTAAAACTGCGAGCCAGCAATATTTCATCACCCGAGGCAATTACTAACTCAGTAGAGCCGCCGCCTATATCGCAGAGCAACATAGGTTGCTCGCCAACGGCTACTGCATATCTGGCGCCAAGATGAATGAGTCTTGCTTCTTCGACTCCTGAGATAACTTCGACGTCAATATCGGCTTCTTTTCGCGCACGTTTGATAAATTCGTTGCGATTTTTTGCTTCTCGAACTGCGCTTGTTGCAACAGCGCGCAATCTTGCACCGTGTACATCGGCGACTGCTCGCATTCGTTTTAACGAAGCGATTCCTCGCTCAATTGCTTCTGGCTCGAGTTGCTTCATATCGCCTGCGCCGTGGCCAAGTCGGATTACTTCTTTTTCACTGGTAATTACTTCAAAGCCTGTCTCGACTGGCTTGGCTACGACTAAGTGAAAACTATTTGTTCCGATATCAAGTGCGGCAATAACTGCTTCTGATTCTGAGCCCACAAATGCACATCTTAGAACGCGATGGTTCGACGGTAGGATTCAACTGTTAATTGAAGGAGACGTCATGACTAATTACGCAGATGCAACAACTTTGAACGAGCCACCTCGTGGTCATGCGCGTATCGTTTATCTCGGCCCAGCCTCGCCTCATTGGGAGGTCTACGGTGACTATGGCGACCAAAACATGCTTGAAGAATTTCGCGCGCGTACACTCGCTCGACTTATTCTTTTGCCGCGCAACGACCCTCAGTTTCGTCGCAATCAAGAGCGTGTCAACAAAGATGCTGAGCGCGAGCGCATCAGCATCGAATGGGAGCTCGGGTATGCAAATGCATCCGAGGCTCCTGCTGCGACTCCGGCCGCAACGCCTGGCGAGTAGGCGCGATTTTCAATCTGCATTTTTTGCGACCAAGAGTGTCGCTGAAGTGAAGTTCAAGTGACATTTTGGCGAAATCGCTTCACGGCAAACGTACGGGAGCGAACCGATTCGTACGATGAAAAACGGGTGCATAACTACATCAACCGTGAATTGAGTTGGCTCGACTTTAACGATCGAGTTCTAACTTTGGCAAGCGACGAAAAAATTCCGCTTCTAGAACGATGTCGCTTTCTCGCAATTTGCTCGTCAAATCTCGATGAGTTTTATCAAATCAGAGTTGCTGCACTCAAAGATCAGATTGCCGGTGAAGTTCATACGCCAACATCAGACGGAATGACACCGCAACAACAGTTGAGCGAGATTACGAAACGAACTCAAGATTTTGTAGCTAGACAACACAAGGTCTGGGCAAGTGAGTTGCTACCAAAACTCATGCAATCGGATGTTGTTGTCGTCAAGTGGTCAGATCTGGGTGAGACCGAACGAGCAAAACTTACAGACGAATTTGATCGCAGAATATTTCCGGTTTTAACACCGTTGGTTGTTGACCCTGCTCATCCATTTCCATACATTTCAAACCTTGCCCTGAACTTGGCAGTCGTTGCTCGTGATCCGCAATCGGGAGAAAAGAGATTTGCAAGGTTAAAAATTCCGAGGAACATTTCTCGTTTTTTGAGGGTGGGAAGTGTCAACAAATTTGTCTTGCTTGAAGAAGTCGTGTCGGCTAATTTGCCGAGGTTGTTTCAGGGTATGGACATCGAGCAGTGTTTTGTCTTTCGAGTTACGCGTAATGCCGACCTCTCTCTCGATGATGAAGATGCCGAGGACTTGTTGGCTGCCGTAGAAATGGAACTACGTCGTCGTCGTTTTGGTCGCGCAGTTCGACTTGAAATTCCGATGGGGACTGCTCAAGAGACAGTTGACTTGATGTGCGAAGAACTCGAATTAGATGCTGAAGATATCACTTACCACACTGGTCTAATCGAAATGAATGCCCTTAATCAACTGGCATCTCTTGATTTGCCGAGTCTGAGATTCAAGCCTTGGCCGCCGCTTACCGCCGGCCGATTATTGGCCGCCGAATTTAACGGTCACAGTATCTTTCAGGTCATTCGTGAGAGACAGTTATTGGTTCATCATCCGTATGAGTCTTTTGCGTCTTCGGTCGAATCTTTCGTGGCACAAGCTGCAAGCGACCCAAAGGTTCATTCGATAAAAATGACCCTTTATCGAACCTCCGGCGACTCGGCGATCGCCAAACATCTTGTGCGTGCCGCCGAGTCAGGCAAGCAAGTCGCTGTAGTTCTTGAGATCAAGGCGCGCTTTGACGAGGCCCGAAATATTGCATGGGCCAAAGAACTTGAGTTTGCAGGTGTTCACGTAACTTATGGCATCGTCGGCTTGAAGACACACTCAAAGTGCATATTGGTGGTTCGCGAAGATAGCGATCAGATGAGACGCTATGTTCACATCGGTACCGGAAATTACAATTCGGTCACTGCAAGACTCTATGAAGATATTGGTTTTTTTACTTGTGAAGAACAAATCGGCTCTGACGCAACCGAACTCTTCAACTACTTAACTGGGTATGCAAAAGAGCCAGATTATTTGCGGTTGTTTGTCGCGCCACATCAATTACGTCCACGAATTCTTGAGCTGATTCATCGCGAGGCGTCATTTGAAGACAAAGGACACATAACACTCAAACTGAATTCGATTTCTGACCCGTCAATAATCGATGCACTGTATGCAGCAAGCAATGCTGGCGTGAAGATAGACCTAATTGTTCGGGGTATTTGTTGTTTGCGCGCTGGTGTGCCGGGCATGTCCGAGAACATCAGAGTTAGGTCAATACTTGGTCGTTACCTTGAGCACTCACGTATATATAGGTTCGAGCACGGGCTGGAAGATGAATCTCCGTTGCATTTGATCGGTTCAGCAGACTTGATGGGCCGCAATCTTGATGGACGAGTTGAGGTGTTGGTGCCCCTTACGCACCCGAAACATCGTGCGTGGCTAGATAAAGTTCTAAGTTTTTTGACCGCCGACGACGTTGGTCATTTCAAACTTGGCAGTGACGATAAATGGGTTGTACTCAATTCGGGTACTGAATTTGCAGACGCTCAACAGCGACTGCACGAGTGGGTTGTTGCGACGCAGGTTCGCTGACCAAGAAATCTGTTCACCGTCGCGACACTCGTATGACAACTAAAGTTCACTTTTGACGGGCTACCGTTATGGACAGTCGTAGTTTGTAGGCAAGTAGGGGAAGGTGCGAGAGTTGGACGAAATTCGCAAGAATTTTCATAATGACCTTGAGTCCGTGCGTGCCGAAGTTATTCGACTGGGTGCTTCTCTGACCGAGTCAATTCCTCGTGCAACCGCGGTGTTGCTGAGCGGAGATCTCGAGGGCGCCGACTATCTGGTGCAAGCCGACGACGAGTTCGACGGTCGAAGTGCCGAACTCGAGGCGTCGTGTTTTGAAATTTTGGCATTGCAGGCCCCGGTTGCTGCTGACTTACGCCAGATAGTTGCAATCATCAAGATTGCCGGCGAACTCGAGCGCTCGGCAGATCTCGTAGTCAACATCTGCAAAGCCGCGCGCCGTATATATGGTCACGATATTGATCCGATGCTTCGTGGCGTGATATCAAAAATGAGCGAGCAGGCACAAAAGTTGTTTGCTGCCACCATGGAGGCTTTTGAAGAGAGCGATTCTGCAAAAGCCGCTGCAATCGACGACATGGACTCATACTTAGACAGCCTGCATCGTCAATTTATTCAGCAAATTTTTGAGTCCCACTCAAAGTCAAAGATAGATTTGCAGGTTGCGGTTCAACTAGCAGTCGTTGCACGTTTTTACGAGCGCATTGGCGACCATGCCGTCAACGTGAGCGAGAAAACAAGATTCATCGTTTCGGGCTGGGTGCGTGAGCGCGGGGGCATTGAACGTTACAGGGCTCGTGTCGGCGATCGAACCGGTGAGATCTTTCTGCCACGAACCGAAAGTTAAGTTCAGAGACTCCTTGTGGACTTGATTTTTTTCTTGTCTGGAGCATCAATAACTGCATTAATCGCATATTTGATTTCGAAGCGCTCATCAAAAAACTTGAGTGCCGCGATTAGAAGCGAGTCCAAAGTAAACACAATTCGCTCTGAAGATCAGCTTGAAAATTTGGTTGAAGCCCTTGACCTCTTACCGATAGGTGTTGTAATTGTTGATTCAAAAAATGGTCGCAGATTGCGCAATAATGCCGCTGCAGCCATGACTGGCGTGCGATATGTAGACATTTTGGTTGATCAGGCAGTCGATGAAATGCTCGCAACACTATCTACAACAAAGTCGAGCGAGCGCATTCTTGAGGCAGTCGCGGGCACAACTCGTTTCTTTAAGATTCGCGGTCAAGCGATCGATCAACAAAAAGCAATAGTGAGCATTGAAGACATCACCGAGAAATCACGAATTGACACAGTGCAGACAGATTTTGTGGCGAATCTGAGCCACGAACTTAAAACACCAATTGGAGCCGTAGCAGCACTTGCGGACTCGCTTAGCGGAGAAACTGAAACCGAAGTTGTGTGGCGACTTGCCGAGCGAATCGTCACTGAATCTCACAGGATGTCGCGCATTGTTGATGACCTGTTAGATCTATCAAGAGTTGAATTTGGCGGAACCGAAGAATGGTCAGATATTGATCTCGGCTCAGTTTTGGTCGAGGTTGTTGGCACCAACCAACATGCCGCTAAACGCCAAGGTCTGGGTTTGTCACTAACTGGATCAGCAGAACTAATTGTTCGCGGTGATCGTGCCCATTTAGTTTCTGTATTTTCAAATCTTGTCGATAATGCAATCAAGTACAGCGAGGCCGGTGGCGTAGTTCTGGTCGAGGGCTCAATTCAAGGCGATGAAATCGTTGTAACCGTCACGGATCATGGCATTGGTATAGCCGAGCGTGACCAGAAGCGAATTTTCGAGCGCTTTTATCGAGTTGATAAAGCGCGAAGTCGGGCGACTGGCGGCACCGGTCTGGGTTTATCGATAGTTCGACACATTGTTCTAGAACACGGTGGTTCGATAGATGTGCGGTCTGAAGAAGGCATTGGTTCAACTTTCATGGTTCGTTTACCGCGAGTTACTCGAAAAACTAAAGAAGCGCTACCGGACGAAACGCGAGTGATGGTATGAGTATCAATAATTCGCTTCCGAAAATTTTGGTAGTCGACGACGAAGAATCATTCATCGAAGCACTCCAAGTTGGTTTAAAGCGTGAAGGCTTTCGAATCGAAGTAGCCCGTGATGGCGCAGAAGCATTAGCGGTGTTTGATTCTGTGAAACCCGATGCGGTCCTTTTGGATGTGATGCTCCCAAAGGTAGGTGGCACAGATGTGTGTCGCGAAATTCGCAAGAAGAGTTCTGTCCCGATCATTATGGTTTCGGCCAAGGGTTCGGAGATCGATACCGTTGTTGGTCTTGAAGTGGGTGCAGATGACTATATTGTCAAGCCATACCGACTTCGCGAACTAGTTGCTCGGTTACGCGCTGCGCTTCGCCGGGGCGATTTGTCGAAATCTGAGAATGACCTCACAGGTGTCGGCACGGTTGCCATAGGTGCTGTTTCAATTGACCCTGAACAACATGTAGTGACTATCCGTGGTGAGGTAACAAAATTGCCACTTAAAGAGTTTGAGTTGCTTTACATGTTGATGGCAAATGCTGGTCGGGTAATGACCAGAGAGACGCTTATCGATCGGGTTTGGGGTACCGACTATTTCGGTGATACCAAAACACTTGATGTTCATATCAAGAGGTTGCGGGCAAAAATTGAAAAAGATCCTGCTGATCCGCAGTTAGTGGTGACCATCCGTGGACTTGGATATAAATACGAGAAAATAGGCGTATAGGTCTTTCAAAGTCAGGTCTCGCCCCAGCGTCACCACTACAGCGTCTTGGTCGCGTGCACTCCCTCATTGCATGCGGCGAGGCAGCATTTGCAATTGCGTTAGCCGACTCGCTGTTCTTATCGATTAGCCCAGATGCCGCTCGAAGTCGCGTGCTGTTGTTTTTGGCGATGAGTCTGGCGCCATTTGCAATTGTCGCACCGTTTATTGGGCCCGTAATCGACAGAATTCCGGGTGGAAGACGTATAACTGTTCTCGTTGTTGCGTTTTTGCGGTGCACAACAGTGGTCTTTATGATTTCTCGGCTTAACTCTAATTCACTTTTTGCTCTTGCATTTGCCTCTCTTGTTTTGGCGCGCACCTACAGCATTAGTAAAACTGCAATTGTTCCGACTCTCGTAAAAAATGATGATGCTTTAGTTTCTGCAAACTCAAAGTTGGGTTTGCTCTCAGGTGTTGTAGGTTTTGCAGCGGCGGTTCCTGCAGGTTTATTGCAGTTGTTTGATTCAAGAGCAACGCTTGTGATGTCGGCCGTGATGTTTGGTCTTGCGGGATTTGCGAGTTTGCAGTTGCCACGTCACGTTGCGTCAGCGCCGAACGAACCTCAGAAAAAAGAAATCGAAGAGTTGCGGGGTTTGCAAGTCAGAAGAGTTGCTTTTTCAATGATGCTATTACGCGGGATGATTGGATTTTTGTTTTTTCATGTTGCTTTCTGGCTGCGTGACGAGCGAGCGGGTACTGCATGGTTCGGACTCGCACTAGGCCTCTCCTCGTTGGCAATTATGCTCGGCAATTTGATTGCTCCTTTCTTGCGACGTCAAATGTCTGAACGTGCGATGATGTTGTTTGCTTTCTTGGTCATCGGGTTGATTGGTATTTACGCCGGTGTTGTTGGAGGAATCACCGCCGGCATAATTTTGATTTCTGTTACAAATGGAATGGGTTCAATCGGACGACTTGCCTTTGAATCGGTCGTGCAACGCGAAGCACCAGATGCGAATCGGGCACGCGCGTTTGTTCGTTTCGAAACTATGAATCAACTCGCATGGGTCGGTTTAGGTCTTATTGCTGTAATTCTGAATTTGCCCGGAGCGATTGGCTTCGCTGTTGTCGGTGTTGTATGTCTGACGGGGTCGATTTACTTCTTCGTAAAAAGATCGGTCTAAAGATTTATTCGTTCGATCCACAACCCGGGGGCGGCTATTTCATTGGGTGTGGGAAGATTTCCATCGCGAGCCCACAGGCGCGTCAGCCCAGTTTCGCCGACCCGTTCGATGACTCCGGCAATGAATTTATCGCCACGGTCGATTTGATCATCGGTCAGGTAAATGCCAAAGAGTCGCTCAACATACTGATCTTGAGAGCTTGATTCGACTCTCCTTCGTCGAAAAGCCTCAGAAATTTGAGCTCCGTTACCGAGAATTCGGTTGGCGACAGTGTCTACAACGTGATCGACGTAGCAGATTATTGCGCAAATAATTGCATCAAGTTTCGGAGCTAACGCCTGTTGTTTGATCGACCGTTCGTTGCCGAGTAAAAGTGCGGGGTCGCCCAAGAGTTTCTGCATCATTGCCGCTGGGTCGGTATCGGTGACGTCAATATTGGTGAGGCGTTGTCCCAGCGCGTTTGGATTTGGTTGAAAGCCTGCAACGTGTTGCTTCACCAAGTTGGTGACGGCATCACGCACAAAGTTGATGCGAAAGAGTGAGTGAAATGTCAACTCTTGAATTAACAGCCACATTTGCATGTCCTCGACTTTGATACTCCAATCGTTGGCGAACTCTTCGCAATTGCGTGCGACAAATAGAAGTTGTGATTTGGGCTCGCGTGGGAGTGGCAGATCGTATTGACCAAATGTTCGAAGTGATAGTTGTCCGATCATTGAACCGACTGACATTCCGAGCATTGCTGGCGCCATCATTTTTGTGAGGTTAGACATCATCGCATCGATACCGCTCGAATCAATATCAAGACCATCATTGCTGGCAGCCGATGTCGAGTTGCCAGAGAAATCCGAAAAATAAAATTTGAATGCCTCAATTGTGTGGTGAACCCAAGTTGAGCGTGTCACCACATCAATAACAGGAGGCTGAGTCGAATCGCTCGTGGACAGGCCGGTCACATCTCGAACGTGCAAATCGGCGACAGAAGCAAGCTGTTGTACTGCGATTCGCGAAGTGGGCTCAACATTCGGTTCGGTATTCGAGTTTGTCGCGGTCATCATTGCAAATTGTCGAGCCATATCCCATTGAACTGGGCCAGCGCTTGACATTGCCTTGGCGATCTGTTCAAAAAATGGAATCCCCGAAGCCGAGAAGTCATTGGGATCTTGAGGCACAAACAGATGATAGGCAGACCGAAATTGAATTCATCAGTTCTTGAAGAGTGGCGAATGGCTCAGTTCCGGTCAGAGATACACTTATTTTGATGTCATCATCGCACAACAAAGTTGAAGTCGACACTCGACTTGAGTTGACGAGTGAAGTTCTAGATGTCGGCTCTGTCTACAACTGGGCAGCTATCGAATCGTGCGGTGCAGTCGTCGTTTTTTCAGGAATTGTGCGTGACAATGCTGAAGGTCGCACCGACGTTAAGTCGCTGACATATGAGGCTTACGAAGATCAAGTGGTGCCAAGACTCCAGGTAATCGCCGATGAGATGCGCTCGAGGTGGAGCGATCTTGGACGAATCGCTCTAATTCACCGTGTGGGCAAACTAGAACTTACAGAGGTGTCGGTTTTGGTGGTCGTTTCATCGCCACATCGACCCGAGGCGTTTGCTGCAGCAAGATTTGCGATTGATGCATTAAAAATGAGTGTGCCGATTTGGAAGCAAGAGCACTGGAAAGACGGAAGTGACTGGGGCACGAACAGCCACGAAATTTCTGATGCCCGCAATTTGAAAAGCTCAACGCTGTGATTATTTTTGCAGCGTCAACACTTGCAGTATTTTTTGCCGCCGTAGCGATAGTTTCGGGTGTGAGTTTGGCGTTGTTAATGCTGACTCAAGATCGATCAAGTTCTTCTAACGAAGGTATGGCTGCGTTTCATCGTCACCTTGACGCTCTGTCGGACGAGTCGCGTGAGCACCTACGAAGTCAGTTACGAGAAGCCAAACAGCGACAGATTCGGGGTTAGTAAATGGCACGTGACCTTGCAATCGACCTTGGTACGGCAAACACGCTTGTTTATATGCAAGGACGTGGGATCGTAATCAACGAGCCATCTGTAATCGCCGTGAATCGACGAAGTGGTGAAGTATTGGCAACCGGCGAAGAGGCGTGGCAGATGATCGGTCGTACACCCGGCTACATCGTGGCGGTTCGACCACTGCGAGGCGGAGCGATAACAGACTTTGAAGTCACAGAAAAAATGATTCGTCTATTGCTGCAACGTGCTGGTGTATCTAAGTTTTCGCGACCAAAGGTGTTGATTTGTGTGCCTTCAGCGATTACTGAAGTAGAGCGACGTGCGGTCACAGACGCAACTCGTCGAGCGGGTGCGGCAGATGCGCAGTTGCTAGAGCAACCTGTTGCGGCTGCAATTGGTGCGAACTTGCCAATTGACGAACCTGTTGGCAACATGGTGATTGATATTGGAGGTGGCACAACAGAGACAGCAGTAATCAGTCTTGGTGGCATCGTCGCTCTTGAGGCAGTGCGAGTCGGCAGTTTTGATATTGACACCGAGATTCAGTCTTTTGTGCGCCGCAAGCATGGTATTGCGATCGGCGAACGCACGGCAGAAGAGATCAAGAAGTCGATCGGTAGTGCGATGCCGATGCCCGGTGACTCAGAGGCCGAGGTTCGTGGTCGTGATCTGGTTACTGGTTTACCAAAGATAGTTATCTTGACATCTAAAGAAATTCGGGAAGCGATTGACCCGGTCGTAACTCAGATGGTTGATTCTGTCGTTCGCTGTCTTGGTGCTGCGCCACCGGAATTATCGCAAGACTTTCTCAAGCGCGGAATGTATTTGGTTGGCGGAGGTTCTCTTTTGCGCGGTATGGCTGAGCGAATTTCAAATGAAACTCGCGTGCCGGTAAATATGTCAAATGAGCCACTCGAAGCAGTAGTTCTGGGTGCGGGCCATTGCATTGAAAACTATGCAGCTTTGCGCGGATTGTTTATGGACTCTCGTCGCTAGAAATTATTTTTCAACTAGCCGCGTCAGTCCTTCTTGAACGACAGTAACAACTAGCTCTCCGTTTGGCGAAAAAATATAACCGCTGGCGATCCCGCGGGCGTTTGAAGTTGAGATTGCAGTTTGATCGTAAAGTAGCCAGTCATCTGTTCTGAATGGTCGGTGAAACCACATCACGTGGTCAAGGCTTGCCATTTGAATGTTTTGTTCTGTCCAAGATCGACCGTGCGGAAGCAGGGTGGTGTCGAGTATTGACATATCGCTGGCATAAGTAACTATGCACGCATGGAGCACCGGATCGTCGGGAAGTTTTCCGTCGGCGCGCATCCAAAGTTTTTGTCCAGGGCTCTTGAGGTCTTTGCGAGTTAGTGGGTCGGCATCGATATAACGCAAGTCAATGGGTCGTGGACGCGAGAACCATTCTCCAATTTGTTCCTTGAATGGTTCCATTCGGGTTTTGAAGTCTGGCAATGATTCTGGTCGCGGCAGACCTTTGGGCATTTCGATGGAGTGGTCGAGTCCTGGTTCGGCAATCTGGAAACTGGCTTGCAGGTTAAAGATTGCCTTTCCGTGTTGAATTGCGATCACTCGACGCGTCGTGAAACTCTTGCCATCACGGATGCGGTCAACCTCGTAGAGAATGGGAATCGTTGGGTCTCCTGGTCTTAAAAAGTATGCGTGAAGTGAATGAACATGTCGTGACTTGTCGTCTACTGTTCGCGCGGCTGCGACAAGTGCTTGACCGGCGACCTGTCCTCCGAAAACCCGTTGACGATCTTCTTGTGGTGAGACACCTCGAAAAATATTTACTTCAATAATTTCAAGATCTAAGAGAGCCACAAGATCATCAAGTGCAGATTGCATGGTTCCATTCTTGCATTTAAACGCAGTAAAACTTGATTAATTATCAGCGCAGATAAGATTTAGCGAGTGACGATCGTCTGGAATGCTCAACGCGTCAGCGAGGGTCTTGACGAAATTGACTCTGCTCGAGCAAAGGTTCTAGCAAAAGTAAAAGACTTATTAGACCAATATCACGGCGTCAGTTATTCAGCGCGCTATTGCGACATAATTCTTGGCGATTGGGTCGAGCGTTTTTTGCATCTTGTTTATGTGGCAACGCAACAATATGCACATGGTGTGAACAGTGGACAGGGTCCAACTGAGGAAAATACCTCAGTTACGATTTTGCCGGCTAGTGACACAGCCGAATTTTTCTCCGCACATCAAACATTACCAAGTCAGATGTTGGCGGTTTTGCGATGCCTCTCATTTTCGGGCGTCGATGCTGTAAAAATTTCAGATAGTGAGATAAGAATTAAAAATTCGGCGACGCTGAGTCGGCGCAACAAAATATACGCATTTCTTTTGAACTTTGTATCAATTGGCACCAATCCAAAGGTGCTATTTGTCAAACCGTTTTCAGGCAGTACGCCTGGTTCGTGGTTTTCCGCGATGTTTTCGTGGCGAAGGTGGGCAAGACAAGACGATTTAGATTTTTCGCTTGTTGTTCAGACCAAAGTTGATTCGCTTTGGCGGCATCGGCACCTTGCAAATGTCTCAGTAGGGACAAACTTAGAAGAAACAGCCAACGCCGTGCTTTCAGCATTCATCCCAGTTTGCGCGCTCGAGGGTTTTGTCGAGTTCAAATCAAAAGTTAAAAGTGCTAGGCCGAAGAGATTCGCCCACGTTTACTCTGCACAGGCTTTATGGACCCACTTTGCGTTTAAAGTTCTTGCCGCTGAGTGGTGCGAGCAGGGTACAAAATTGCATTATCACCAGCACGGTGGTTGGTATGGCTTAGACGAATCTCACGTTGGGGAGATTTACGAGTCGCGTGTCTCAGATTTTTACTACACATGGGGTTGGAGTCGAGGCAAAACCAATACACGAGCGCTGCCACCCGTCACCCTAAGTTTTAAAGCGCAAGAAAGGCTTTTTGATTCATTGATCTGCTTCGATCAGCCTCCACAGATCTATCGATTGCAGTATTTTCCGTTGCCGGGCACATTACAAACTATGTATGACCAAACCGCTGACTTCGTACGTGCTCGGGAAAGTGTCAAAGAACTACGTATCCGATTGTTTCCTGGTGAGTATGGTGCACAGCAAGAGAGTGCGATTCTAAGAGCGAAGAGCAATGCAATTTTTGATAATTCACAAAATATTTTTTCTCAATATTCGAGTAGCCGAATTGTTTTTCATAACTACCTCGGTACTTCGTGGCTTGAAACGCTTGGAAACAATATTCCGACCATCTGCTTTTATGATGTTGATGCTTATCGTTTCAGATCAGACGCGAAGCCGTTGCTTGAAGACTTGGTCAAAGTTGGCGTTCTGCATATATCTGGTTTAAGTGCCGCCGAAAAAGCAAATGCAGTTGAAAGTGACGTTGCCGCTTGGTGGCTAAGCGAGGAAGTCCAGATTGCGCGACGAAATTTCGTATTGCAGTTCGCAAATTTTTCGACAGATTGGAGACAAATCTGGCGCAAAAATTTTTTGGGCGCGATCAAAGCAAGTCAATTGGCGTGAAGCGAATTGACGCAGCGTCAAAAGCAGTTGCTCTCGCGACTAAAGGCTTTATGCCCGAAGCAGAAGGAGATGCCCTGTACGGTGCCGCATGTTTGGCGTGCGATGAATTGCCAGGACTGCCGATGGTCGAAGTCGGAACTTATTGTGGACGATCGACGGTTTGGTTGGGTGCTGCGGCAAAAAGCAAAAAAACAGTCTTGTTTACAGTTGACCACCACTCAGGCAGTGAAGAAAACCAACAAGGGTGGGAGTGGTTCGACGAATCTTTGGTTGATTCTCAAACCAATCGCTTGAATACTTTGCCGACCTTTATTCAAACCATGAACCAGGCTCAACTCGGCGATGTTGTCGTGCCGATTGTTGCTGAGTCGCAATTGGCAAGTTACCAATTTGCCTCTGAAATTGCTTTTTGCTTCATTGATGGCGGTCACGGCAAAGTGCCGACGCAAATTGATTATGCAGGTTGGGCACCGAAAGTTGCAAAATCGGGGTATCTAGCAATTCATGACGTTTTCATCGACTCACGAGACGGCGGACAGGCGCCGCATGACTTTATTTATCGTCCAGCGCTTGACTCTGGCAAATTCATTGAAGTTTTGTCTGCAGGCTCTTTGCGTGTGTTGAAGAGAAACAATTAAGTGATTTAGATTTCAATCGTCTCGTCGTATCTAAAGATTCGAGACCCAGCTGAAATTGAATATAGAGAGTCTGCGGCCAAAATGATCGCCGCACCCGTGTAGGCAGAAGTTTCGTTCGCTGGAAACACGATTTTGTCGGGATAAACCAGACCGGTCAGGTATGAGCCGTCTTTCGTGCGATGGTGTGAAGTTGTATTCAATAAGAATTGCGCTGTATCAATATCGCCGATGGCCGAATATGCCATCGAACATTCGGCAGTTTCGGAGGCAGTGATCCAAGGTTCATCGCTAACACAACGCACACCATGGTCACGCATCACAAATGTTTCGAATTGCTCTTCAAGTCGCGATTTTGCCTCTTCGCCAGTCACCGAGCCGCTCAAAACTGGGTAGTACCAGTCCATTGCCCAGCGATCTTTTGGTTCAAAAACTGACGGCGTATTACGGATTGCGAAGTCAATTTTTGCTGCCGCTTCGTACCATTCGGGTTTTGGCGTTTTAAGGATGTCGGCAACGCTTGCCGCGCAGATTAATGCGTGCCGTATCGATGAACAGCCGGTAAGTAGCGCGTAGTCCCAGGGTTTGTCGTTTTCTTCGCACGCCCAGAGAATTGTTCCGTTTGCTAGTTGCATCCGCAGAACCCAATTCATTGCATTTTCGAGCATTGGCCAGAACTCTTCGAGGGATTCAATGTCGTGGTTGCAAAGCCAGTGATGCCAGAGTCCGGTGCCGACGTATGCGCAAACATTGCTGTCGAGCTTGAAGTCTTTTACACTCTCGTCAAAGTTGTAGTAGTTCGACCACGCACCATCTGAGCGCTGCATATTTTTGAGCCATCTATACGCAAGGTACGCATTTTCGTGCAAGCCCATCACGTCGAGTGCCATCGCAGTCTCGACGTGGTTCCATGGGTCGCAATGACCATTTGCAAACCAGGGGATCATTCCTGATTTAAGTTGCAGGTTTGCGATTGAATTGGCTGTTTGCAGAAGTTGTGCATGAGTCAGAACTCGTTTTGTAGCCAACGACTTTTGTTGCAGGTTCATGACTTCGCCCCAACCAGCGAACCCTTCGGCTTGGTTGCATAAACGACGTAACTCTTGCCGATAACAGGACTCAACGCTTTGTCAAGAGCTCGAGTGATTATTGGCGCAGAGATTATGTCCCATTCGAGAAATTTTTTGTACATCGTGACGGCTTTATGATCTTCGCGTTGTGGACCAACGGCGCAGCGCAGCCACCAATAAGGTGAGTGGAGGCCGTGGGCTTTATGTGTTGCGTCAACTTTGAGACCCGCTTGCGATATTTTTGATCGCAATTCGCTGCCGCGGTAAATACGGACATGTCCCCCTTCGACAAACGGTGCGTGGTATTCATCTGAGAGCGCCCAATTAATTTTTTCAGGAAACCAAGAAGGCACAGTTGCGGCGAGGGTGCCGCCGGGTCGAAGTACGCGAACGAATTCGTTGATCGCCGAAGTGTCGTCATGAATGTGTTCGAGAACTTCTGATGTGACGATGCAGTCAAATGTTGAGTCGTCGAACGGCAGGCGAGTTGCATCGCCGCGCACCACGCCTGTGAGTGACTCGGCTTTGAGTTCGCCAGCCTCGTACATCGCGGCGAATGTTGCGCGAGTGCTTTTTACTTCTTGTTCTGCGTAGTCAAGGGCGACTACTTGTGCCCCGCGACGCGCGGCTTCAAAAGCGTGTCGACCAAAACCTGTGCCGGCGTCAAGAAAAAGATCACCAGGCTTTAAGTTGAGACGATCAAATTTGATTGTCAACATTATTTGTCATCTCGCTTTGCAAGTTTGGCAATGTTATGGGGCATCGATAGCACTTCGCGATATTGGTCGACTGTTAGCTGAGCACAATGACGCCAACTCCACCGTTCGGCAACACGTTGTCGGCCAGCGAGCCCAACTCTGTCGCGCAGAGATTTGTCATCAAGACCACGACGAATTGCTACGGCTAAAGCGTCGGCATCGGCTGGCGGGCACGAGAGAACGGTTTCACCATCGCGACCAGTAACTTCGGGCAACGCACCGCCAGTTGTCGCTACTAGGCATATGCCCGAGCTCATTGCTTCTATTGCGGGCAAACTAAAACCTTCGTAAAGACTTGGTACTACTGCGAGCTCACATGATGCGTAAAGCTCAACGATTTGTTCGTCTGTGACACCAGAGACATAACTGATGCAGTCTTGAAGGCCAAGCGACTCGATTAGATCTGCGCTTGCGCCAGCACGAGGTTTGCCGATGATGGTCAGATGCACGTCGCGCTCGGTGCGAAGTTTTGCCAAAGCCTCGAGCAAAAACGAAAGACCTTTGAGTGCGACGTCAGCAGATGCAGTTGTAATTAAATGGCCAGTTTTTCTTTGAATGGACGGAATCGGTTTGAACAAATCTGGGTCTACACCCACAGGCACCAGTCTCATTCGATCTTTTGAGACTCCCATGTCGGTGTGAATGTCGTTGATTGAATTTTCACTGACGACCACGACGCGGGGCATCTTGCTGGCGACACGACCTTGCATCCAGACGAATGAATACCAGCGACCGATTGCGCGACGCTTCCACCAAGTTGGCGTGTGGGCCATCTCAAGTGTTCGATCTTTGGTGATTGGGTGGTGCAGAGTGACGATCGTCGGAATAATTTTTTCGATCTTAAGTATTGATGTACCGAGGCATTGATTGTCATGAACAAGATCAAAGTCGTTTATACGATCGCGTAAAACTCTGTGGGCGCGCATACTGAACGAGAGCGGCTCACCGAATGTGCCCTTGAGAAAAAGTGCGGCTTCAACAAAATTTGGCCAAGTGTTTAACTCCCAGTAGGCGGGAAATCTGCCAGGGTGTTGATCGTTGAATATGTCGAGGCTCGGCAATTTGTGCAGTTGAATGCGTGAATCGATTATCGGATACGGCTGACCGCTAAAAACCTCAACATGGTGACCGAGGTCGACCAACGCTTTAGTTAGGTGACGTGAGTAAACGCCTTGACCGCCTACATGAGGTTTGCCTCGATACGTGAGATACGCAATTCGTATCGGACCGTTGATATCAAACGGTTTAGTCATCAGGAAATCCTACCGTGACCGATTCGAGACTCTTTTGTGGCGAATACGCAGAGAGTTATTTAGAGATCAAAAGTCGCATGAATTTCTTGAGTGGCTTTGTTGGTTCAACGATGAATTGTTCAAGATTGAAACCATCTGGTGGGCCAGATTGCGGCTCGACACAAATTGCGTGAGGTGTTTCGTCGTAGACGACCCAGTGCGTGCAGTCACTCTCGATGGCCACGGTTATCGATTCATCAAAAATTATTCGTGGTGGTCTTCGCGAGCCCGTGAAACAATCGTCGTACGGCGGTCGCGGTGGAACAACTGTTTGCCCTGTCGGAATGCCAACCGAATCACGGACATACATTTTTTCGAAGTCGACATCAATGCGACATGGTCGAGCAAACCAAGGATGCCAACCGACTTGACCTGGCATTTTTTGGTCTGATGTTGAAAGAACTAGTTCGAAGTTAACTGCGTCGTTTTCAACCGTGATTATTTGAGTTACTTCACCACTAAAAGCGAACCGGGTGCCAAGGTCGATTTTCATTGTCACGCTTGTTGCCGCTAACTCGGTGACCATAAATGATCTGTCCAAAACCGTGCCGTGAATTGCGTGCGGCGCCATATTGATTTCAAGTTGGTAGCTTTTTGATTCGAAATTGAACTTGCCGTTTCGCACCCGACCTGCATATGGCGCCATCGGATATGAGCCCCATTTTTGTAAGTTCGTCTCGCTATTACGAGTTATCAAGAGTTCACGACCGAATGCGATGAGTGATGAAACTCGACCACCATGCGTCGGGTCAATCGTGCAACGAATATTTTTGCTCTCGAGAACTATTTCAGAATTTGTCATACTCTCGCTCGTTTACGGCTCGCTTGAATTGCGATCAATACGATCAGCAGAATAAAAATGAATGGCGCATCGCCGAGTCGAGAATAAATGGTTCTGCCTGTGAGCAACGGAACATCGACAATCAAAGTCCTTGCATCGCCAATGTCCAGTCGATCAGTTATCTCTCCTTTTGGAGAAATAACTGCGCTGAAACCCGTTGTTGCTGCTTGAACCGTCCATCGGCCTGTTTCGCGAGCGCGAAGTGAATTAGTCGCGAGTTGTTGAGTTTGCAGAACGGTGCCCGTGTAACTTGACCCGTTTGTCGGGTTCAACAAAACTTCTCCACCTGCTTCAACGCCACTGTTTGCGCGACCTGCAAAAAATGCCTCCCAAGAGATCACGACTGCGGCATTAGTTGTGCCGACTTGAATAATTGCCGGTTCAGTGCCCGCAACCGCATCTTTCGGAATTCGATTCATTGGTGCACCAACAGCACTGAGAAGATTTCGCAGACCACTCGGCACGTATTCACCAAAGGGAACGCGACGAACTTTGTCGTATCGAGATGTAATTAAACCGGACGGTTTAACGACCACTTGAGCGTTGGTAAATCGGTTTGGGCCGGCGTCTTCAGTAATGCCAACTATGAAGTCAGTATTGAGTCGTTTAGCCTCGCCAACAATTTCATCGAATTCTTTGCTCGATTTGAAGTCGACCACGTCGATTACGTTTTCGGGCCAGAGAACAGCATCGAGTTCGTCGGCGGGTTGCAATTTTTGTGTCACTTTGAAATGTCGGTCGAAGGCATCTCGAGCCGACGTATTGATCGCCAATACACCCTGTGGACCACCACCTTGCACAATCGCAATTCTCAGTGTGGCGCCAGTTGGTTTGGGTGACGGCATTATCAATGCGATAACTTGCAATACAACTACCACAGTGACAAGTTGAAGCACTTTGATTCGTGATTCTCGCCGATTGAAATATGCGGTAACTATGGCAGCAACTTGTAGAACAAACCACGTTGTAAAAATTGGGCCACCAATTGAAACGAGATCGGCAGATATTGTTTGCGAAATCGCAATTGGCAGTGTGGCGAGTGGAACTCCACCGAATGGCAGAGAAAATCTCAAAACTTCAGCCAAAGTGTGCACGATTGGGCGCGAAATCGAGGCATTGCCGAATTTATTTGCGATTACGGCGGCGAAGCCATGCAAAACAGAAAACAAGATGACCGCCAAAATGTAGCCAGGCGCAGTTAGCCACCACATCCACATCATGCCGAGACTTAGCCAAGCGGTTGAAAATAAAGTGCCAAGTGAAAAACTCTCGCGATTGCTCTGCGAGATATTGCAAATGGCAAAAAATGACGCGATGCCGATAATCGATAATGGCCACCATCCCCATGGTGGCAAACTGAAGCCGACAAGTAAGCCAGACGCAAGAACCGCAATTTTGCGTGCGATCGAAGAATTTTTGAATATTGCGAGATCCATTTTCATCTGAATGGATCGTCGGTTCGAAGCAAAATCTTGAGTTGGGCGATTCTTTCTCGCGCGGGTGGATGTGAAGCCACTACAAGGTTGTTTGAGGCTTGGAGATCACGAACATCTGTGTCATCGCTAACTCGCTTTAAAGCGGTGAGCAATTCATTGCCGAAACCCATGCGCACCGCGCGGTGGTCGGCTTGAAATTCAGACGCATGGCCTACAGCACTGCTGAGGGCCTGCGCCACTACCAGACCTGCGACAAACAGTGACGAAACAACTGTAAGAGCCGCCGAGATCAGTAAGCCGAAAAACTTAAGCGCGGCAAATCTTGAACCCAAAGTATTCGAGATGGCTTCGGCGATTCGCTGCAAGAAGAAGCCAATTCGAGCAAGTAACAGAATCGGCAAACTCAGCCATTGAGCGATTGTCAACGCAACGGTATGCGAGCCGAGGTGATGGCTGAGTTCATGAGCGAGAACGCCCGCGAGTTCGTTTTCATCGAGTTGATTGATTGCATAAGACGAAACAACCACTAGGTGGCCACCAGAAGCGAAGGCATTGATGTCTTGGCTATCGACAACTGCAAGAACAAAACTTTCGGTGCTCGCGTGATTTGCCTGGGCGACTCTGCGCCAAGATTTATGAAGCGTTGCCGCTTCTTGTGCAGTTGGTTTGCGTGCATTTAATAGTCGTGCAAGAAAAATTCGTTGTATTGACTTTGAAAACAGCACTATGCCGAGAGCGAGCGCAGCGAAGGCAAACAGTGGATATGAAACGTCTGTGAAAATCCATAGTGGCAACCAAAAGATTGCAATTGCGATCAACCAAATCGGAATCAAAGCGGCAACCGGTGCAAGTGCACTAATTGCCGCCGAGTCGACTTGTCGCTTTGCTGTAGACACACATTAAGTAGACCAGCAATAAGTGCAGATAGGCAACCGCATGCAAATTCAGCCTGAGAACTAGTCTGAGTTTGATGTTCGCAAGTTTGCCGAGCCCCTCTACTGGTTCGCTTGAGATTGGACCGTTGCGTTTCAACGCATACGGATTAATGATTGCTCTCGGTGTGGTTGCTGCGGTTTGGTTATTCAAGAAACGACTCGCACAACGCGAGATTGGCAAACCAGAAGACGCGAGTTCGATCGCAATGATCGCCGTGCCTTTAGGTGTTGTCGGCGCCCGCGCATATCACGTGATCACCGATTGGGAGAGATTTAGTGGCCGATGGTTTGATGTGGTGAAGATTTGGGAAGGTGGTCTTGGCATCTGGGGAGGAATTGCGGTTGGAGTAGTCGCAGGTGTGATCGCAGCCAAACAGCGCGATATTCCTATAGCGGTTGGTTTGACTTGTGTCGCCCCTGCACTAGCACTTGCGCAATCAATTGGGCGATGGGGAAATTGGTTCAACCAAGAACTGTTCGGTAAGCCCACTGATTTGCCTTGGGCTTTACAAATTTCTGCGGGTAAGGCACAAGCGGCTGGCTTTGCCGCTGGTACGACCTTCCACCCGACATTTTTATACGAATCGTTGGGATGTTTATTGATATGTATCGGACTGATCAAAGCCGAAAAGCGTTGGCAGTTTCGGGATGGAAGATTGTTTGCAACTTATGTCGCTTCATATACGTTTCTTCGTTTCTTTGTCGAGTCTTTGCGCATAGATGAAGCAAAGAACATCGCAGGACTGAGGCTAAATCAATGGACATCAATTGTTGTTTTTGCTTGCGCCACCATTTATCTGGTGATTGCCAAAGGTCGATCTAAGAGTGCAGCGAACGAAGCCTCTTCGCAAGATCTTCTGGGTTGACCGGATTAAAGAATTCGCCTGTTGCAACTTCGGCTGCCGCTATATAACGAGAAACGTTTTTATCACGCCATGGAGAGACAACTTCGACGTGCAGCCATGACTCGGGAGAGTTTTTTGCGTCTTGGTTGATCCACATCATGTAGGGAGTTTTGCTGTCAAACAATTGATCAATACTTTGCAAGACACTCTTCAAGATTGTTGCAAAACTATTGCGGTCTTGTTGGTTCAATGAACTGAGATTTGCGGTTTGTGTGAGCGGTGCGATTTCTATGGAGATTGGGTAGATCGGCGCTGAGATTACCCAGGCAGCCCAACCTTTGAATTCGAAAAATCGGCGCTCTAGGTCTAAGTCGGGGCGCCAATTGTTTGAAAGTCGTTGTGATGTTCGCTGCGGAACGTGGTCAAATGCATAAATCTGACAATGGGGATGATCGATGGTTGCGCCGACTTCTCTTCCGCGGTTTTCGAAAATCAACACACTTTGCACATCATGGCGCGACATCAGCGATGATGTGCGCAGTGCCCATAAGTCGACGATTTCTTTGATGTGGTCGACCGACAACTCGGCAAGAGATGAGTTGTGCTCACTCGTATATAGGACAACATCGCAACGATCGTCGTTCATTGCTGGCCAACGATTTTTGAATGACTTTATGTTGTACGGCTCAGGTGCTTCTAGACCACCGATACAAAATGGGCACTGGTCGGTCGGTAAGTTGGGACGACTCTGTCGCGACTCAACAATGTGAACCAAAGTGTTCAGCCATGGATCTTGTCGCACAGAATAAGCAGTGTATCTTTTGAGCCATGAGCGACTTTTGCGATGCTGCCAATAATTGGTGAGTTGCGTCCGTGGGCTGACCCGCGAATAACTCAAATTAATCGCATGCCGATGCATGCAACGATTCGCCGTGAACGCAGAATGTCGCTCGACGGCGAGTGGTCGTTTGATTTGTTTTCACACCCAGACGAAATTGACTCGGCGGTATTGAGCGAACTGCGGGCGAGCAAAAAGATCGTTGTGCCTGGTAATTGGACGATGCAAGACACGGGTGACTTGCCGCATTACACGAATATTCAAATGCCGTTTGCCGGTTCGCCACCAGATTTGCCAGACCAAATTGCTACAGGTGTTTACCGTCGCATTTTTATAGTGAACGACGACTGGCGACAGTCGCAAACTGTGCTCTGTGTTGGCGGAGCAGAAAGTGTTCATGCTGTTTATTTAAATGGTGAGTTCGTTGGCTATGGCACCGACAGTCGTTTGCCAAGCGAATATGACATCAGCAAATTTCTCATGACTGGAGAGAACATTTTGGCGATCGTCGTTTTGCGCTATAGCGCGATGAGTTACATAGAAGATCAAGATCAGTGGTGGATGGCTGGTTTGCATCGCGGGGTCTTTATTGAGTCGCGAAAAGTTGTCTGTATTGCCGACATTGTTTGTAAAGCAGATTTCGACAGCAAAAAGAAACTTGGGGAGCTAACAGTAGATGCCGAGATCAGTTTTTTTGGCGAACCTAAGCCAGGTTTTAATGTGCGTTCGAGTCTTTTCTCGCCAGAAGGAAAAGCAATTGGTAAAGCACAATTGGCAAAAGTGCCACACATTGCTGATCAGCCATACCTCTTCGTTGGTCATAGGACGAAAATCAGCTGGAATGTTGACAATTGTGCGGCTTGGTCGGCAGAGGCGCCGAATTTGTATCAAGTTGAAACTCAATTGGTTGGGCCTTCGGGCGAAGTTATTGAAACCATACGACAGCGAGTCGGGTTTCGTCGCGTTGAAGTGAGAGACCGCCAACTTCTTGTAAACGGTCAACCGATCTGGATCTTTGGCGTCAATCGGCATGACCATGACCCCGATAATGGCAGCACTGTGTCGATTGAAGACATGCGTCGCGACTTGGAAGTAATGCGAAGTCACAACATCATTGCGATCCGTGGTGCGCACTACCCAAACGACTCGACTTTTTACGATTTGTGTGATGAGCTCGGAATGTATGTAGTTGATGAGGCAAATATTGAAGGTCATGCATTCAACACGAGCATCTGTGATGACGACCGCTATTTATCGGCTTTCATTGAACGCGGTGCACGAATGGTTCAACGCGATCGAAATCATCCGTCAATCATTCTTTGGAGTTTGGGAAACGAGACGGGATACGGTGCAAATCATGATGCACTTGCAGGATGGATAAGACGTACCGATAGTTCGCGACCTTTGCACTATGAGGGGGCGATTTTTCACGGTGACAAGAATCAGATTTCAAAATCAAACTGGGTTGCCGGGGGATTGCACGCCAGCGACATTGTTTGTCCGATGTATGTGCCGATTGATGCGATCAAAAAATATGGTGATGATGGTTTCGGTACACGACCATTAATAATGTGCGAATACAGCCATGCGATGGGCAATTCAAACGGTTCGCTGGCTGATTATTGGCAAGTCATCGGCAACACGCCCGGCCTGCAGGGTGGCTTCATTTGGGAGTTCAAGGATCATGGTCTGCGTCAAAAATTGACGGGTGGTAGAACGCGACTGGCAGTTGGTGGCGACTTCGGCGACCAACCTAATGACCGCAGTTTTGTTGCCGATGGTCTGGTTTCTTCCGAATGTGAGCCGCATCCTGCGATGCACGAGGTTGCGTGGGTTTATCGACCGATTACTAGTGAGTTAAAAAAAGTAAAAGGTCAACCCAAAATTTTGGTAACGAATAGACAATCATTTATTGGTACAGAGAAATATTTTGCACATTTTGAATTGTTGATCGACGGAGTTGTGACCGAAAGTGGAAGTTTGCCGAAATGGAATTTAGCCGCCCGGTCTTCGAGACTTTTCTCATTGCCATGTCGTATCGTCGCGCCATCGAAGAGCGAGGTGCACCTGAACATTTTTTGGCGGTTAAAGCGGGATAGTTGGTTTGCGTCGAGAAATCACTGCGTGGCTTGGGATCAGTTGGAGCTCAAACGAAAACCCAAGGCAGTTTTTAACGCTGCGAAGCGTCGCAACGCTGAACACTTCAACGGAGTTTCTGAGTTTGAGAAGTTATTGGTCTCGCCAGTCGAATTGTTTTTGTGGCGAGCACCTATTGATAATGACGGCTACAAATTAATGCCAGAACTCTTCGACAAGCAGGGCACCGGAAGCAAAGCGATGCAGACTTGGCGAGACTTAGGACTTGAAAGTCAAAACGCCGAAAATCTCGTGAAGCACGTGTTTTCACGCGAAGTTCGCGACGATGGTCGCGAGATTGACTTTTTTCACGATGTCGTCGTACCAAAGTCTCTCGATGACATACCGCGTGTTGGAGTTCGGTTCTCTTTAGGCGACGAATTTGACAAAATCAGGTGGTTTGGTCGCGGTCCATTTGAGAATTATCCCGATCGAAACAGCGGATCGATTCTTGGTGAGTGGACTGCGAAACCAGATTCGCCGCCGTATTTGGTGCCTCAAGAGTTTGGTTTGCGCACCGATATGCGGTGGGTTGAGTTCGCTTCCTCAAAGTCAAAGAAAGTTATACGGATTGAAATTTTGCAACCATCATCCCTGCACTTTTCAGCAACCAATTTCTCTGCTCACGACTTGTTTGCTGCTGAAAATCAGTGTGACCTTAAGCCACGTCAAGAGTTGATTGTGCATCTTGATGTTGCTCATCGTGGCTTGGGAACGGCGAGTTGTGGCCCAGATGTGCTCGAGAAGTATCGAATCAAATCAGGGACGTTTTCGTTTTGTTATCGAGTGACCGTGCGTTAGATGTCCATGGCCGAAAACTTGATTCATCTTCGACGACAGGGCACAAGTGTGGTTGTCGACGTCTCGGCAGGCGTACCTGTGATCGCTCACTGGGGGAGAGAGCTCGAAACAATCGATCGCGACTCGATTCTTAAGTCGGTTTATTTACCAAAGCAGCCCGGCAACGTCGATGTGACTGCACCGATTGCAGTCGTACCACAACACGGCGATGGATGTTTTGCTCGCCCGGGGCTTGCTGGTCATCGTCCGGGTGGAAGATTTTTTGCTCCGAGATTTAGTCGTTCAAAAGTCGATTTGTCAGAATATGGTTTTGTCTTTACGAGCACTGATTCGGCAGCCGAATTAGGTTTGCGTTGTCAATTTGATCTTCGCGAGTCAGGTGTACTGGCGATCAATGCAGTTGTTACAAACTTTGGTGACAGTCGTTATCTGCTTGACACGCTGAGCATTACGTTGCCGATACCAATAGGTGCCGAAGAATTGGTGACTTTGACTGGCAGTTGGGCTCGCGAGTTTGCGATACATCGCCAAAGTTTTTCGCACGGTGCCTGGACATCTGAAAATCGCACCGGACGAACATCACATGAGCATCCGCCAGTCGTTTGGGCTGTTCAAGCCAACGCAGATGAATGGCATGGCGAGGTGTGGGGCGCCCATCTGGCTTGGAGCGGAAATCATGTTTTGCTGGCAGAAGTACTTGCAGACAATAGAAAATATTTGCAACTTGGCGAATTACTGATGGCGGGCGAATTATGCCTAGAACCAGGTACTTCGTATTCAACCCCAGAAGTTGTTGCAACATATTCTCAAAATGGTTTCACACCTGCATCAATCAACTTTCATCGTCACGTTCGAGCAAATTTGCCAAATAAGAGCAAATCTGTGTCTCGCAAAGTTCTGTTGAATACCTGGGAAGCGGTTTACTTCGACCATGATGAGGAGAAGCTGAAGCATCTCGCTGAAGTGGCTGCCAGCGTCGGTGTCGAGCGCTTTGTTCTGGATGATGGTTGGTTCGCGGGTCGGAGAAATGACAAATCAAGCCTGGGCGATTGGTGGGTTTCGCCAGAGATTTATCCGAATGGTTTGAAGCCATTGATATCGCATGTTCGAAAACTTGGTATGGACTTTGGCATTTGGGTTGAGCCCGAAATGATCAGCGAAGACAGTGAACTATTTCGAACGCACCCCGATTGGGCTCTTGTTTCGCCAGATTACGAGCCAGTGAGATCTCGCAATCAACTTGTGTTGAATTTAGCGCACGCACCCGCTTACGAATATGTCTATTCAAAACTCGACAAGTTGCTTAGCGAATATGAAATTTCATACGTCAAGTGGGACATGAATAGACC
>Ga0214923_10001877_pt1 | contig 29023 bp, 25 predicted proteins | sample LL1510_MetaG_FD_177993 | JGI IMG/M metagenome (GOLD analysis project Ga0214923, IMG submission 177993) | Freshwater microbial communities from Lake Lanier, Atlanta, Georgia, United States - LL-1510 | ecosystem: Environmental > Aquatic > Freshwater > Lake | place: USA: Georgia | collected...
TAAGAATATTAGCCTATAGACATAAATTATCTAAATTAACTCCTAAATTATCTTTAGCTGAAATAGAAAAACGCGTATCCTCTTATAAAATGATGTTATCTAAAAGAAGATCATCAAGAAGATCATCATGGAGATCATCCAGATCATCATGGAAATCAACCAGATCATCCAAGAGAAGATCACACAGACCATATAAAAATAGTGTTACATACAAGGTTGGAAGTATTGTAGTATCTAGAGGAAATATCTATAAAATGGTAGAAGCTGCAGGGGCTCCGGGTTATAGTCCTCATAGAGCCGGTGATAAATTATGGGTGAAAATTAGATCATCCAAGAAAAGATCATCTAAGAAAATATTATCTAGTAGATCATCCAAACAATCATTTAAATATGTAGGTTGCTATAAAGATGATCATAAAAGAGCAATTAAAAAATATGTTGGGGATGTAACAAGTAAAAAAGAATGTGAAAAATTAGCAATTAAAAACAATGCGAACGTATTTGGATTACAAGCAGGTGGTCAATGTTTTATAGGAAAACAAGATATAGATTCTGATTACAAGAAATATGGTTCTAAGAAAGACTGTGGTCGTCTTGGAGGATCTTGGACTCAACAAATATATTTAAAAAAAAGTTCTAAATCATCTGATGATTTTTAATAAAAATATCAAACAATATAAATAATTTTTAATTATTAAATAAAATAATAATTAAAAGTTTTTTCTGATGTAATCATAATAAGAATTAAATCTTTTAATATTTCTACCTCTAATCTTAAATGTTTCTAACATAATATAAAATTTATTAAATAAATCTTTTCTATCTTCATTATATGTTTTTTTTGCTTCCAATTTAAAATCATCCTTTTGAATAGGATTACTTAATTTACTAACAAATAATTTATCAGTAGTCATCTTGACGATTAAATTTTTTATTGCCATTGTAATATCTGGATCATTTAATATTACATGTAAATTTTTATCAGTTATTAATAAAAAACTTAAATTTATTGATTCTCTTTCCATATATATATATTTTATAATAAAATTTATATAAAATTAATCAAAATATAATTAGTTAATTCTTTATAGTAACGTCATATACGGGATTGGTATTTCCGACAGCTCCAAATACTAAATTTAAGAACGAATAAATTTAGTATTTGGCGGTATAAATAAATTTTTTAATGTTGGCATTCACCTGGTGCGACTATAATCGGCACACAATCACGAATATGAAGACCAGTACAGACTGATACTAATCTATCAAATCCTAAACCAAATCCTGCGGTTGGGGTTGATCCATTTTTTCTTAAATCTAAATACCATTTTAAAGGTTTAGGATCTATCTTTTTATCTTCTACTGTTTTCATTAATTTTTTATAATCATCTTCTCTTACAGATGATCCAATTAACTCTCCAAGTGATGGAATTAGTAAATCGCATGCTTGAACTGTTTTATTATCCTCATTTTGTTTCATATAAAATGATTTTAATGTTTTTGGATAATTGAATACAAAAGTTGGTGATTTAAAATGTATTTCACATATATATTTTTCACACTGAGATCCTAAATCATCACCCCATTTAGGAAGTTCTTTTAATTTATACATTTTCTTAATTTCAGCAGAATGTTCTGTAATTATTTCAACTGCTTGATTATATGTAATTCTTTGATAGGGTTTAGATACAAATCCTTTTAGTTTTTCTATCAACCCTTTACTTGTAAATTTATCTAGTAATTCTAATTCATCCATACATTCTTCTAAGACACGCTCAAAACAATATTGAGTATATTCTTCTTCTATATCTATCAAATCTTTTAAATTCATCCATGGAAATTCTCCCTCTACATGTGTAAATTCAGCAAGATGTCTATTAGTATGCGAATCTTCGGCACGGAAACTTGGTAGAATACATAAAACTGGGCCTGCTCCACGAAGTAATCCTTCTAGTTGTAATTGAGCAGATACTGTCATTGATACTCTCATCTTGAAAAAATCTTTAGAATAATCTATCTGAATTTTATCATCAAGTGTCGGTATATCACTAATCTTATTATTCATCAATTTAGTTAATGTGAATGTTTCACCTGCTCCTTCGCAATCATTCTTTGTTATCGTATTAGGATTCAACATCTTTGTTCCCTTACTTTTGAAAAATTCAGTTGTAGCATAATATAATGCCGATCTAATTGTCATTGATGCTCCAATTGTTCTTGACATACCACGTATTTCTTGATGATCTCTTAGTAATTCTAAACTTGGTTTTCCAGCTAATGGAAATGTCATTGGATCTTCTACACGATTTACATTGATAACTGTCTTTATTATAACATCATACGATTCTTTCTTTTCTGGATGTTGAATAACAGAAACATATAATTGAATACTTGCTCCAACTGTTATACCTTTAAGGCTTTCTATTTGTTCAGGATTTTCCGTCATTACTTGGATTCCACGAACATTTGATCCATCATATATTCCAAGAAATGTTCTCCCTGCTTGATCTCTTACATCTCGAATCCATCCATATAAATAACAATCTGTTCCAATTAAATTATTACCAAAATCACGACACCGTGTATGTGATGGAGAATATTTAACTTTTTGTTGAACTTGATCACACATTTTACTTTTATAATAAAATAACTATTTTATTATAATATTCATAAATCAATTTTTTAAACATCAACCGTTCTCTTTTGAGCAGAGTGTTGAAACTTACATGTAGTATTCTTGTTTTTACAAGTTAGACCAAAACGACATTGGGTAGTAACACGAGGATTCCATCCATCACCATGCTTAAACTTGCAACGACTATTGCTACATTCTACTCCATTCTTACAATCTGTATCTTTATGAGGATTCCATCCAACTGGATGACTGAAACGACACTTACCACTATGGCATTCTACTCCATATTTACATGTAGGTATTGATGATGTTTCTCTTCCTTCTGGATGAGCAAAAGAACACATTTCCTTACCACATTCTGCTCCATCACGACAATCAATATTCTTCTTCCAACTGGAATCATTTGTCTTGCTTGTGTTGAAACGTTCAGCACGATCACCTTGTTCAGTTCGAACAGGTCGCACACCATATCCTCTAATTGTTTGAGGACGCTTTTCAAAGCGATTCGAATGACGATGTTGTTCTTCAGATTCTGAAGCGTTGTTGCGCCAATTCCATCCTTCAGAGTGTTCAAAGATACATCTAGATCTACCACATTTAAGATCATTACGGCATTGAACTACTGTTGGAGCCCAACCTTCTGGATGTTCAAAAATACACTTTGAACGATTACATTCTAATGCCTTACGACATTCTACCACCTTAGGCTCCCATCCTTCTGGATGAACAAATTTACAATCCTTACGAGGGCATTCCCCAGCACGGCGACAATCATTTGTTTTTTGATTTTCTGACATTTTATTATATATATTAAGAGTTATTTGTTTAAGTGGTTACATTATCAATTTTTTATGAGATGTCTATTTTTACATCAAGCAAATAATGATTCCGGAATATTTTTTACATCATTTAATAATATATCAATATGTTTTTTTGTTAATTTTAACGGAAATTTTAAATTTTCAATCTTAAATGACCAATCCAATACACCATAATTTCCATATTCATCAATTGATGTTCTTAAAATATCAATTCTTTTACAAATAGTATCAATATTTCTCTTTAATTCCCTAATACCTTTATAACTTTTAGGACTTTTTAATACAATATATTCTATTATAGAATCATCTATTATTAATTGGTCTTCTAATCCAAACTCATTACACTTTTTAGGTATTATTATATTCTTAGCAATCTCTACTTTTTGTGTAGTTCCATATCCTTCTACATCTATTACATATAATCTATTCCTTAAAATAGGATTTATTACATCAATATTATTTAATGAACATATAAACCATATATTACTTAAATCAATCGGAATATCACATATAAATTTATCATAAAACATGTTATTTTGTGTGTTATCTAATATATGAATCAATTGATTTACCACTTCTAATCCCTCTATTGATTCACTAATCTTATCAATTTCATCAAAAAATATAATTCCGTTACAACAATTCATTTTTATTAGCGCGTCAACTATTATTCCCTGTTTTGATCCAACATATGTGTTTGAAAATCCATCTAAAAATGAACCATCTTTTATTCCACCCAATGATATATGATGAAATGGTAAATTTAATGATTCTGCCATCATATGAATTATTTTTGTCTTACCTACTCCAGCACTACCTACTAGGGATAATATTTGTTCAGATTTTCGTTTCTTTATAAATCTATTTATAATCTGCAGCATCAATTCTTCTTTTACATTTTTCATGCCATATAATTCATGATCTAACTTAATCTTAATATGTTTCAAAAACTCATTTGTATTTGTTATTAGCAGATCGATTTTTTTCTTAAATGGTATATTTAACACAGTTAATATCCAAGTCTTTAATTTAATATATTCCGCATCTTGAGGACTCATATCTTCTAACATTTTATATTTATTATATATAATTGATTTATATTGATCATTAAAATCCGATGTAATAATCTTTTGTTTTAAGTCCATTGCTATCTTATTTACCGACTCTAATTTTTTAATTTCATTATCCAACATCTCTTTATTAATTATTTCAGAAGGAGTCATTGATTGTATCTTTGTTATTTCTTCTTTTAGGATATCACGATACTTAATATATTCTTCCAAGTTTTCTTCATTATTTTTCATAATACAATACTTTTCTACTAATTTAACTTTATCTAATTCACTTACATTCTTTAATCCTAATATATTATCAATCGTTACTGTTTTATCATACAACTTTAGCTTAATCTTATTAAATAATGTTGTCATTTCTTTATTCTCTTTCTTTGATTTATTTCCTAATATAACATTATCGGCTTCCAAATCTAAATCACCTAAATTATACATATGACATTTCTCTTCAAAGTTTTCTATCTTTTCATTTTCTAGATCTGAACCTTCGCTATTGGATCTCTTTCGACCTTTTGATTTGTCTTTGTCTTTATTTTCTTTCTTATCTTTTTCTTTTTCTTTATTGTCTTTTTCTTTATTATCTAAGTCATTCAATCGTAAATCTTCTGAATTTCTTCTTGGACGTTTACTCATCAGTATTTGTATATTATAAATTAATAATTTTCGTTTATATTGTTAAAAATTGAAATTTGTTTTATTATTTAGTTCTATTAAAGAAAGAAACCTGCGACTTCTTTCGCAGCATGGCCGCACGTGGCTACAAGGGCGGTGGCGGTAGTGGTGGCGGTGGTGGTGCGAACGAAATAGCAGATTCCTCTCCTGCTGATCGCTGGAATGAGGCAATCAGGAAATTTGAATTGGGGCAGAAAAGAAAATTAGAATTAGAAAGAATAGTTCGGGGTATTCCGTGGGAAATCTATTCTTCAAACGAGGGAGAGAGGAAAAACTTTGAAGATGCTTTGATTGAGATGAAAGAGTTTCCGGAATTTGACTACGGGAAGTCCAGAGAAGAAAACCACGAAGATTGGACCAACGAGTTTATGAGTCACAATATTGGTGACCATGTCGTGGATTCTAAGCGCCGATATTCTATGATTATCAAGGAGAAGATTCGCGACGGCTCAAAGTGGAGGTATGTGGTTCAGCTTGACGGTATAATAGTTTTTAGCCCTGAAGTGTTTAAGATTTTTTGCGAAAACGGTGTTGATAACTTTAAAGACACTTTTGAGACACGGCATTATGAGCTTAGGTATAGGGCAGAAGAAGAGGGAGATAACGATAAGCTAGCAGCATGGTCGAGTATTCTCAAGGGGATGCTAGAGGAGGCCTTCACAGACGAAAAGAAAGCCCTTGCTGAAATAGCCAAAGCATAGAAGTTATCATATAGACAAAAAAAATTTTTTTATTTTGTTTATATTATAAAAATTGATTTTTTAATATTATAATTTATTATAATATAAACAAAAAAAATGGGACAATTATGTTGTTCATGTTTTAAAGAAACATCAATACTTCCGACCAAGGATGATAAAATGATTCATTCACCAATATTTAATAATTCTGAAGCAAAGTATTCTAGTTTTAATGAAGATCCAAATTCACCTGATTCAATAATGTCAAGTTCTCCAAAATCTGAATCTCGTTCGCCTTATCCAGACTTAAGAATTAAGATTCCAGTTGATAAAGAAATTTATTTTGATGATGATAATCGTAATAAAAGATCTAAAAAGAATAGATTATGTTAATTATTTTATTGAATAAATTAAATTTTTAGTTTAGCAACATTTCTGATAACTTCTAATATATCATACATTATTTTACAATCAACTTCATTATAAGATATTAAATCATTAAATTCATTTTCTTTATTTAATAATTTTACGTATTTATCATAAGCAATTGTGTTTATTTTATTATCCATCAAAATATTACTATCCCAATAGGTTGTTATTAATTTATTTTTATACATACCTTTTCCTACACTTTTTAGAGAAAATCCATATGCTCCCTTAACAGTAATAACATTTTCCCGAAAATATTTGTATAAGTCAAACCATCTAATATTATTTAAGGGCAGATCTAACTTTGAAATCATCTTATTTAAGAAATTTGGTTCTACACTTGACCAATGATAATATAATGGCTCATATGGTTTATCTTTAGAAATGTACTTATTATTTGTCTCCTCAATATATGCTCTTAATTCATCATACATCTTTCTTTGAGACTCTTCATCGAGTTTTTCTAGTGTCATACACTTATATGTCCATTTTTTATCATATACATATCCTAAACCAATCATATATACATATTCACGACTTGATCCATCAGTTTGATGATTTATTGTCTCAAAATCAATATAGTATTCTAAATGATTTGATGATAAAATTTTAAATGGTGTAGGATCTAAAGTCTTGAAAAATACAATTTTATCACTTTTATCTCTATTTGTATTCAAAATAGCATCAACTAATTTACCATTTATCCCATTCATTTGAAGTAGCGAACTATTTAATCTTGGATCATCAAATCTTGTAACTCCATGAAGTTTAGCAATCTTTCGGTGTTCTGGAGTTAAATATGAGATTAGTGTAATATCTTTAATTTCTTCAGCACATTCTGTCTTAATATGTCTATATCCATCATCATTTGTATTACACATATTCGGAAGAATATTATCATTTGAAGGTGGTTTGTGAGTCCAATCAGTTGATTTTTTTAGATCTTGAAGCCATAGAATAGAATTATTAGCATCTCTAATAATAGATTTATCAAATTCATTAAAATCTATCATACCTAATTTATCCATATAATCATTAGATCTTTCAACTACTTTCTGTTTATTAATTTGTCTCTCCATCTTCCATCCACGACCTAATATAAATGCTTTAGTTGTATCTATAGACTGCATATGTTTTAATGCCTCATTATATATACTCAATTGATACTTAAATGGAGCGACTGATCCACCATTACGAACTGTCTTATTATCTACATTAAATTGAATACATGCTGATTTAATGTCTATCGCATAATAATACTTGTTGTGCGGAAATATAGTCTCTTTAATATCATCTATATCATATTTTGTGTTTGTTATCTCGTTTATCATATCACTGCGAACCAATAAATCTACACTACCTAATGTCTTTGTTGTCGGATTTTGGAGTACTCCTTGATATATTAATGGAATGCCGTCATACATTGCGCGGAACGTTTTAATACACATATCTTTATCACGTGCTTCATATGATTTACATATTTCAGTAAACTTTGTAGGATATTTTGCTTTAATATGTTCAATTACTTTATTTTCAAAATCTATTCCTTCTTTAAATTTAGATTCAACAAATTCACTAAATGATCTTTTACTTTTCTTATATTGTTTTACAGGATCATCTGAATATTTTGTAATACCATATTCATCATAGTAATCAATACAGCGATCTTTAAGAGCACTATTTCTTGTTTTAGAAGCAGCAACCCATTCATCTGTTATAGTATAATCAAATTTTTCTTTAACAAGAGAATCAAATTCAGACAATTGTTCTGAATCATCTCTTTTTCTTTTACCTGATTGAGTTGCTTTAACTTTACTTTCAACTGGTTTTTCAAATCGCATAATAGTTTGTATTGATATATTTTTATATTCCTTATTATATATATATACTTTACATTCTTGATAATTTAGAAGTGTAAGAATGGTCTTAATATTTAATACATAATCTTCTGATAATTCTTTATTATTTTCATCGTTTTTATTTTGAATATAATAATCAATTAATTTATTATCATGAATATTATATATCTCGTAATTCTTATTCTTTATTTTAATATATCTATTTAATTTATCAATACCACTAATTTTAAAATCATTAAAACTTTTATACTCTAATTTAATATTTATTTGATCTGAGAATGAATTACATTTTTCTATAGCATTTGAAAATCTACGATCATATACAGCTAACATCTTTTTATAAATTATAATAAGTTATAATTTTATAGTAAGAAAATACATAATCAATTTTTATCTAAAGATATATATACTTATTTGATGAATAATAAAAAAATAATAACTTCTATTCCAATTGAATTTGATAAACAAGATGAAGGTCATGGTGCGCACAATCCTTTAACTTGGAAAGTAATAACTACTTATTATGCTGTAAGAGGATCATATCCATTTAAAAATTATAATAATAAAAAAGTGCTCACTAGTGCTTTTGAAGGAAAGCAATCAAATAATGATGAATTAGTTAAGGAACATTTTAAAGCAAAAAGAGAAAGAGGATACGGAGTATTTGTAAGAAATCTTAAATGATTATTACAAATGGTATTTTAAATTCAAAATATTCATTAGCAACCAATTTAACTTTGCTCCTGATTCAATCATTTCATACTTTTTACTTGTTGCTCTTACGGATTCTTCCTTAATATTAATCTCCAAAATAATTTATTTCTTACTGGTTCAAGGATTTTTGTTTGAGGTTCTAATAGCATGCCTTCCTTAATATGCGTATCTCTTAAGCGATCAAATTCAGTATAAAGAATATAATTTCTATCATTTTTTTTCCGCACGTATTCTAATCTAGCTTTTACTAAAAGTGTCCATAATTCAAGATTTTGAAACTGAGGATCAACAAATGAATTACATAATTCACCATAATCGGATGTATCTATATAATATAATATACCTACTGAAGCTACTATTTCTGAACATGTTTTATTTTGAATATAAAAATACTCTAAATAACTTTGCGTAACAGAAACATTCCATGGATCAGATTTATTATGCTTTTCGTTTGGATCTGGTTTAGAATATAATCGTTGTAATTTATTCTCAATAATTGAATCTGTTCCACCTGTAAAAGGACCTTGTATAATAGGATTACCATCTTGATCGCTATTAATGTCAAGTAAATATCTAAATAGAATATTTATTTCTTTTTTTAATTTCTTAGTATCAGATTGCTTATTACTTAAATCTGCTAATTCTATTATTTTACTTTTTAATTTATCCATTGAAAATTAATATATATTAAAATATAAATTAATTTATATTTTGATATTATTTATAATATCATTAAAATAGTCTCCTAACTTATTAAAAACTATTTTAAAATCTATATAGTCTAATATAAAATTATTATTATAAAATGATAATCCATCTATTTTAATTCTTTCATACCATTCATTTGTTTTTTCATTAGATTTAAACTTAAATAACATTAATAATAAAATGTCATTTTTTAAATCTATTTCACAGTCATCTATTTGGAGATGATTAATAAAATTCATAAATATTTTTTTATTTTCAAATATATTTATAATATTATATTTATTATGATTGTATATTATATTTGAATTAATTAATATATTTATTACAGTATCAATCGATGGTTCTATATTATAGTCACTTTTATAAAATATAATAATCTGTTCTATTTGATTATTAATACTATTAATATTATCATTTATTATAAATAAATTAAGATCAATATATTCTTTTCCATCTGAATTTATTTGATCTTTAATTTGAAGTGATTTTAATATTTTTGAACAAATTATATTAATATTTTGTTTATTATTAATTACCTTTATCATTTCATTATTATTTATAGGATCATTCTCATTTTTTAAATCAATTAATCTTTGATCTAATATTAATACATTATTATTATTTTTAATTTGGTCAATTAAATCTTTCATTAATTCAATAATATCATCAATTGATACTAGTTGTTTTATATCTATAATAAATTTACCTATGATTATATCAATTGAATTTTCTAAATAATTTTCTAACATTTCATTCAAATTTTCTAATTCTTCAAATAAATCCTCCAAATAGGGTATTATATCGATTTCTTCATTTTCATTTGAATTTTCTTTAATAATATTATAAATCTTATAATAATTTTCTAATATATTTAAAATATGTTCAATTATTTCAGAATTTATTAATTTATCATCAAATTGATCATCTGAATAATTAAAAATTTTTAATAATTCTTTAATAATTTTAGGTTCTTTTTGTAAAATATTTTCAATATTTTGCTTATATATTTTTAAATTATCAGAAACAATTAATATAATATTTTTTGATTTCAATATATTATCTATCTTTATTTTTATAATTAATATTACTTGAATCAAATTTAATATCGAAAAATAATCAATTGTTATATCATTGTGTTTATCATCAATTGTATCATCATGAACTATCTTACAAATTGGATCTAAGATTAATTTAATTTCTCTAATTCTTTTTTTAATTTCAATATTATTTTTAATCGATAAATTATTTACTATTTGATATAATTGAGTATAATAGTTATCATTACAATTACTTATTAGATAATAGATATTATCAATTATATTTAAATTAAAATTAATATTTGATATGTTATATTCATTTGATAATAATTTAATATTATTTAAAATCATTTGAATATCTATTTTTTTTTCTATATTTGTATTTGTATTTGTATTTGTATTTGTATTTGTATTTGTATTAGAGGATTCATCAGTTGAATTTAACTTATCAATTATGGTTAATTTATTAAATAAATCAATATTATTTAATATTATTATTTCATTTGTATTATAATAATCACAAATATTTGTATCATTTAATACACTTAATAAAATATATACAATCTGTTTATTCTCTAAACTATCTTTAAAATTTATATCAATTGATGTTAATTTATTTATTTTATTTGATAAAAAATATCTTACTATATTATTATATTTTGTAATAGAACAATTATTTATTAATTTATATAATAAATATTTTTTTAAAGGTAGATAATATGTATTAAAATAACCAATATTATTTGAATCTAGAATATCATCAATATTCATTAATATTAAAGCATATAATAAAAAATTGAAAATAACACATATTTTTATCAAATTTTAGAGTGATATATTCTTCCATCAATAGTAAAATGGATTATCATTCTATTCAAAATACTATAACAGGAAATATTACATCCTACTTTTCAAATGTAACAATAACTGGAAATGAGCAACTTGATAAAATGGTAGGCATTCAAATTGCTATGCAATTTACTAGTGTAATCTCTATGTTATTTGGATACATAGCAGTAATAATTCCATGTATATTTAAACTACCATTATATTTACCTTGGTTATATAAAAAATTAATGAATAAAAATTACATTATTATTGAAGTAGAAGGAAGTGTAAAAATGTATCACCTATTACTAATATATATACAAAATATTGAAAAGAATAAAACAGATAAAATGAATAATTCAATATATTTATTAAATATATTAAATTCATTTGACTGGATTAATAGTCTATCATATCTTAAAAAAGATAAAATAACTACATTTAGTAAGGAAAAATCATCATGTGTAAATCCTTGTTATATAATTAGAAAAATTAAGTTTGAAGATATAACAATTTATATCCAATATGATGTAAATTCAATTTCAGCAGCATATGACACTAATAAACCGATATATATTTATTTTAATTATTGGTATTGTAATAAAGAATATATTGATAGATTCTTTAAATATATCAAAACAGAAATTGGCTCTGCTGAATCAAGTGATAAAACAAAATTAGTTTTAAAATATGCCAAAGTATATAAAGATGATGATCATTATGTGGATTTTACTAAAAAGAAGATCCCAAAAAGATCTCTAGATTCAGTATATCTACAAAAAGAAACTAAACAAAAACTATTAGATGATATTGATAAATTCAAAGGTATGGAAGACTTCTACAGAGAACATAGTATTTCTTACAAAAGAGGCTATCTTCTTGTCGGTCCTCCAGGAACCGGAAAAACTTCAATCATTAAAGCAATAGCATCTCATTATGACTATGATATTATTGTTGTAAATTTAAATCAATTTAATGATGATAATATTAATCGCGTATTTAATGATATGAATGATGACAAAACAAAAATTTATCTCTTTGATGATTTTGATAGTTGTTCATTATTTGAAGATAAAGGACCTGGCATTGTAATTAATACCGGAACAAAAAATAAATCATCAGATAAACTAAGTTATTCTGGATTTATTAATGCCTTATCTGGCATAAACGATTGTGTAAATGGATGTTTTATTTTTATGACAACTAATAATTTAGATAAAATTCCTAAGAATTTATTAAGACCTGGTAGAGTTGATATGGTAATTGATATTGGATTTGCTGATAAAGATCAAATTACCCTAATAACTCATGATTTTTATAAAGGAAATGATGAACTAAAAGTAGGAATTTTAATAGATAAATTGGTAAAAAATAAAAAAGAACTAACAATCGCTGTAATTCAAGACTACTTCATTCGATTTAGAGAAATCGATGAAGCAATTGAAAATATTGAAGAGTTATATTAATTTATCATTAAAATTATAAAAATTATCAAAATTATCAAAATGGATACATTTTAAATCAAATAAATTTTGATTTAAAATTATCAAAATGGATACATTTTAAATCAAATAAATTTTGATTTAAAATTAAACATGCCACTGTTTTGTCTCAACATTTTGGACAAATCTCTGCCTCAGATTAGAATTTTCAGGAGACTTCGCACGAATAGTTTGCTCTGGTGGAGCAAAAAATCCAGTACTAGTACTTTTCTTAAGCAAATTCTTTGGACTTGAGGCACTTGGAAGTGGTAGAACCAAACGCTGCTCCTCGTCACGCTCAATCTTTCTTTGACGCATTTTTTGAATAGTCGAAGATATCTTGTAAATACAATATAATGATATTACGAAGATGATTACGCAAATCATTAACCATGATTTTCTGGTTGTTTTCTCTATCTCACTAACTGAAGTATCAATCTTTTTTACAATCTCATCCATTTTTTGTGAAGGCGTTGGCGCAGTTAGATTCAACTTCTTCGTCAGATTGAGGTTAATCTTATCGGTAGTATTGACAATGCTCTTAGCAGTTGTGTTTTGGTTACTCTTCAGCGTAGTGTTGAAGATTCTCTTCGCAGTTGCGTTTTGATTACTCTTCAGCGTATTGTTGAAGATTCTCTTCGCAGTTGCGTTAAGAATGCTCTTCGCAGTTGCGTTGAAGTTATTCTTCACCGTAGTGTTTAGGTTGCTCTTCACCGTAGTGTTGAGGTTGCTCTTCACCGTAGTGTTGAGGTTGCGCACAGTCTCATTTTGAACTGCCTGGTTAGCAACAGAAGTAGGTGTTGATGTTGGCGTTGGAACAAGTGTCGTTGTTGTTTCAATACCATAACAGAAACTGACCTGACAAAAGAAGACAGCCAATAGCAGACGCACGAAGGTCATTTTTGCGATGCCGCAGTGAATAAAAATAGAAGAATAACCATATTATTATTGGTTTTTTCAATTTTTTAAAGAATTAATACTACAAAAAATACTTGTTAAAGCATAAATATCATAGCAAACAATAACTGACATTATTGTAATGAATCCAAATATTAAACATTTATCTTTTTTTGTAATTTTATAATTTCCCATATAATTTCTTTTATTTTTATATAAATACATAAAATTAATATTATTTAATTCTTAAATAATATATAATAAAAATATGACTGATAAAAAAATCTTCCTAATATTTCCTACTCAATTATTTAAAGATTTAGAACCTTTAAAAGAAACAAATGAAATATTTCTTGTTGAAGAACCAATTTATTTTACCAAATATAAATTTCATAAATTAAAACTAGCATTTCATCGAGCCTCTATGAAATCTTATTTTGATTTATTAAAAGATAAAAAATTTAAAGTATCATATTATGAATATAATGATGATTGGTTAAAAGATCTTAAAAAAAGTGAAGTATCATTTTATGATCCGGTAGATCATGATTTAATGAAAAAGATGAATGGAGGCAGTAAAAAATATGGTTATAAAATTGACCTTCTAGAGACACCAGCTTTTATTACATCATACGAAGATCTAGAAATTTATAATAAAAAACAATCTGGTAAAAAATTTACTCATGATTCTTCTTTTTATCGTTGGCAAAGAAATAGATTAGATATTTTAACTCCAATTGGAAGCAAATATAAATTATCATATGATGATGAAAATAGAGTTGCTTTTCCTGATAAAGAAAAAGATGTTTTTAATCCTCGCGAATTAAAGAGCACGTATGTTGAGGAAGCTAAAAAATACGTTATTAAGCATTTTAAAGATAATTGGGGAAGTTTAGAAAATTTTATTTATCCAATTGATCATCAAGGAGCTCGTAAGTGGTTATTAGATTTTATTAAAAATAGATTTAAATTATTTGGTAAATTTGAAGATGCTATTCATTCAGATATAAATTTTGGTTATCATTCTGTTTTATCTCCTCTTCTAAATATAGGGCTTCTAACTGATCAAGATCTTTTAGATGAAGTTCTTCCTTTAAAATCTAAAATACCTATAAATTCTTTTGAAGGATTCATTAGACAAATTATTGGATGGAAACAAAGTATGAGATATTTATATGAATTCCATTTTGATAAATTTAATAATAAAAATTTTTTAAATCATAATAACAAAATATCAAGGAAATTTTGGGATGCCAACACTGGAATTCCGCCAATAGATAATTGTATTAAAAAAATTCAAGATATAGGTTATCTTCATCACATTGAAAGATTAATGGTTATGGGACAATTCTTTTTAATAACTATGGTTAAACCAGACGATGTATTTGATTGGTATATTAGTTTAGTTAGTATGGATGCCTATCAATGGGTAATGACGCCAAATATTTACGGAATGATTATGTATGCGGACGGTGGATTTATGATGAGTCGTCCATATTTATCAAGTAGCAACTATATTAAAAAGATGAGTAATTACAAAAAAGATGAGACTATAGTTAAGTTGAAAGATGGAAATGAATATAAATGGTATGATATATGGGATGCGTTATACTATAACTTTATAGACAAACATCATGCTGTCCTAAAAAAAATCTATGCTACTGCTAGAAATACTTACCATTGGGACAATAAAGCAAAGGAAGAAAAAAATAGGCTATTAAAATTAGCTAAATTATATTTGGATTTTCTTTAATTTTAAAAATATATTATTAATATTTTAATAATAATATATAAATTAATTAACGTTATAAATCTGTTCGACTCTTAATTCTTTTAATGATGTCTGTTGTAGAAATTTCAGGTGTATATGGAATTTCCTTTACTATTCCCATTTCATACGGAATTTTTACCATTATTTTTATTTCTTCTATTGTTCGATTATTTGGTATAAAAATTTGATTAATCTTATGAAGGTCTATATATTCTTTAGTTATAGAAAGTGGGGCATCTGGTATAATTTTATCTACATATTTACAAGAGCTAATTACTTTAATACGTTCATCCATTGTAAAAACTGGCAATCTCTTATAAGATTTTACAGTTTCATCATTATGAATACCTACATACAATTTATCTCCATCTTTTTTTAATTCATATATTCTTCTTAGATATTCTGAATGACCATAATGAAACATATCAGCAACCATATCAGTATAAAATATCATTTATTATTAATAAATAAACTTATTTTTATAATCTTATTTAAAATATTCAATTGAACTAGAAAATATCCCAGATCCTTTATTTTTAAAATGTCCCCAACCTCCTATATTATTGAAATAATCCTTTAATGTAATAAATGTATTTTTACGTGGTAAATATTCATTATTTAACATATCATCAACTGTAGTATAATATCTATTAATTTTTAGTAGTTCATTAGCAAATTTTTGTGTAATTGTATATGAACAAGTACCATAATTGTAATAATATTTACTAAAGAATTTATTATAAATACATCTAGTTTGGTTATTTACTTGTGAGGGATGTCTCCAAAAATTTACACAGTCATAACTTGGTAAATACTTAAATATATTCTTCAAATGATCAAAATTAAGATCTTCGGAAATATCAGCATCATCTTCTAATATTATATAATTTATATCTGTTGAAGATTTAGCAATATGTTTCCAGGCTTTCATATGAGACAGAAAACAACATATTTGTCCTTTTATTTTATTACTGTTTTTATATTCTACATTTATCTTAATATTATTTTCTTTTGCTGATTCTTCAATATTATGAACTTTCCAATAGTATGCTTCTATAATTTCGGCACTTATATTTAATTTTTTAAATTTTTCAATTAAATTTAATACATGATTTCTACGTTCTTCTATTTCACTTATTGAAATTATAAGGATTCTCCATTCTTTTAAACTATTGTAAATAATTGGATATAATTTTATATCTTCTTCTCTAGCATTATTTGGGTTCATATCACCTTCGTGCGGATATCTTTTTTCAATTGGAAATAATGTTGGTGGATAATTACCCCAATACTTTATTGAATATTTTTGATAATTATTCGGTAAATAAACATTTATACCTTCAAATTTTCCTTCACTCAATGGAAATATTTCATCATATTTCATATTAATTACATCACCAATTTGATGATCCTTATCTGCTAAACATATTAAATCATCATCAATTTTTTTATAAACAAATATATCAATTTGTAATCCCGTATGACAATTTCTAGGAGCATAAGTTGTATAATGTGAATGTAGATGTCTTATTTTTCTTATATTTAAATTATATAATCGATCATTGTCTTTATATTGTAACCATAAATCTGAAGATAATTCATTCGCTTTAGAACGAAATATTTCATAATCAGTGTCTAACATACAAACATCTACATCGCCATCATAAGGAATCCATCCATGATGGCGAACTGCTCCAATAAATGTTCCTTCTACACACCAATATTTTAAATTATATTTTCTACATACTAAATCAAATGATCTTAACATTTCTGTCATTATTAATTGTGATTTTTTCAAATTATCTTTATTTACTTTTGGTGATAAATCTAAATTTAAATATTCTTCAGTATTTACTAAACAATATTGATTTGATTTTTCCATATATATATATGTTAAAAACAAATATATATTTTTAAATAAACCTGCCGTAAAAACTAAAGTTAAGAATTCCTTTGTAGGCTGCTCTTTAGAGCAGCATCCAAAAAAATTGAGCCGTTGATTGGCAAAGCTAATCTTCCTACCAATTTTTTTGTAGGCTTGGATTAAAGATCCAAGCATCCAAAAAAATTGAGCCGTTGATTTAAGCGAAAACGAAGCTTAAATCTTCCTACCAATTTTTTTGTAGGCTGCTCTTTAGAGCAGCATCCAAAAAAATTGAGCCGTTGATTTAAGCAAAGCTTAAATCTGCCCACCAATTTTTTTGTAGGCTTGGATCAAAGATCCAAGCATCCAAAAAAATTGAGCTGTGGATTGGCAAAGCAAATCTGCCCACCAATTTTTTTGTAGGCTGCTCTAAAGAGCAGCTTCCAAAAAAATTGAATTATAATTACATATTACACCCCATATTTTGAAATAAAATTTTTGTCCCTCTATCATGAGCGACTCTTCTCCCGAGCTAACCGACAAAGCGTTTCGCGCGCTAGCTGAGGAGCGTGGTTCCTTGCTTTTTGAGACTTGGTGGCGGGAACGCAAGTCAGTTATTGAAGACAAGATTTTTGTGTTATTTGATGACAATGGTGTGCCTCATTCTGTTGGCGCTACAGTTTTCAGCGACCTGTACAAGTGGACAATGATGCCAGTCATGCGGCTTCTGCAGTCTCTGAAAGGCAAGATTACTGTTGCGTTTGGGATTGACTTGCGCGACGAAGGTATGCGAGAGGCTCTGCGCCGTGATCACGCAACCAAGAACCGAGTTCTGATTAACAAAATTCACGAGGCTTTGAAGTCTTTGGAGTTGCGGCAATTTGACACTGAGGTTTTTACCGAGGTGCTGAAGGGTCCGCGTGCCAACATCTTTGAGCCCGGCACTGTTGAGGCAATCTGCTTTGAGACCGGAAAGACCCGCACACTGGTTGATGCTGGTGGCGTTAAGGATTACGGCATCAAGTATGTCCGCACGCCTGCTGACGAGAACAAGATTACGATTACTTTTTATTATGACCCGAACGCAGAGTATGCGCCGGAACAGAAGAACGATGACGGCTCTCTGAAGAAGGCAGCAGAGAAGGGTGTCCATTTCATTGAGGTTACTGGCCCTTGGCACCGCGTCACTTGGCTGGAGACAAGCGTGATGCAGTGCGTATATGAGGCCAAGCTTCGGCATGACTTGGAGACGGCTTCTCCTCGCATTACCTACATGGACTGGCTGCGCAATGCCCTTTTGCGTTGCGCAGAGAGTGTTGCCTACACACAGTTGCTTCAGGAGAAGAACCCATCTTTCAAGCCGGCACTTTTCACTGGGCGCCGAACTGGTGGGCTTTTGTTTTTGATGCTGCAGAATTTGTTTTTTGCTGACCACTTCAAGCAGTTCATGCCCCCAGCCGCAGGCGGATCGATTGTTGTTCCTAACAGTATTGCTCTTCCCACCGCTACTGACGCATTGGGAACGTCTTCTGTAGATTGTTGGGTATTGCTTCGCAAGATGGGCTTCCCATGCTTGAACCCTGTTGGGACACACGCACACGAGTTGTCAATGGTTCTGTCTGTGCTTTACCCGCATCTTGATCAGAACAAGTTCAATGTGCCCATTACCCAGATTATTGGTCACTACCTTTACTACGAGCTTGTTTGGAAGAAGACTCGCGGACCCATGCCAATGCTACCCGACACTCTTGGCACTCGCGCGTTTATGAAGGCAGCAAACCTGATTACAATTGAGATTGATGGAATTCAGCACAAGTTTCTTGACGTCATCCAGTCAGGCCGACAGGATTCCGGGAAGCTTATGGACTTCTTGCGGAACATGATTGAGTTTGGCTATTTTAACACTGATGGTAGCTCCAAGATTATTGCTGGAGTTTTGAATTCAATGATGGCGTCTGAGATTGACTCTACCCAAGCGCTGATGAATGCCTTCAAAGCAGGCTATGGCACGTTTGGGGCAGGTGGCTTCTTTGGCGACAGCGAGAAAGTGTGGGGCAATCCGGAGGCAAAAAGCAACTCCATGGCAGTGAAGGCCGTGCGTGTTTCGTACAAGGACAACTCTCTTACTAGCTATTGGGGTATTCCGTATATGAAGCGGAACTGGTGGAATTGGTACGAGATTACGGGCTACCCTATTAAGATTGGCGATCCCGAGGAGAGACTTGGTGCGACTTTGAAGGAAGGCAAGTTGTCATTGGACAAAAACCTTTCCGAGAGCGTGCTTAAGTCAATTAAGGCTTGGGCAGCAAATGTGCGAGCGAAGGCGGTTAATCCGCGGTTGATTGACACAGACGGAAAGTTTGCTCCTCAGAGTGGCATTCCGCTCAGCACATTATTTTCGAAGGAGACTGGGATTGTCAGGGAGAAGACCCTCCTTGAGAGACTCTGGAGTTTCTTCTCCTAAAAAATTAGATTGAAAGACTTTAGATTAAAAATAAAAATTCATTTTTATTTTTAATTAATCTTATTTTATATATTCAATAATATATATATATGTCATTTGAAAAGTATTTAAAATATAAAACTAAGTATTTAGAATTAAAAAATAGTTCTACTAACTCATTAGAAGGTGGTGCCTATATAGGAAAAAATAAATTATATTCTACAACTCGAGAAGAAAATACTAACTGCGTTTTATTAAAATCAACTCCTCCTCAAGTATTAACTGATGAATATTTACGTTGTTGCGCTCATGAGGAAGGCCAACAATTATTAGATAATTGGTTAGATACTCGTGACTCTCAAATTAAGCAAGTTTTAAAACTATTTGATCGTAAAGGCATTCCATATACTCCTCCTTCTGCGACTACTTTTAGTGATTTATATAAATGGACGATGATGCCAGTTATGAGAAAATTAGAAAAATTAAAAAATAATAATTGTACCGTTACTTTTGGTATTGACTTACGCGAACCTACAATGAGACAAGCTTTAAGAGACGATCATGCTACAGCTGAGAAAAAATTAATTAAAAAAATACATTCAGCATTAAAAACATTAGAGTCTAGACAATTTGATATAAGAGTTTTTGATGAAGTATTAATTGGAAATCGTGCTGAAATATTAGAATCAAGTGATGTAACCGCAATATGTAAACAAAATGATGTGTATCGAACTCTTGTAGATGCTGGTGGAGTTAAAGATTATGATACTGTATATGTAAGAACACCTGCCGATAAGGATAAAGTTACATTATCATTTTATTATAAACCTGCTGCTGAATATACTCCAGCTAAAGTAAATGCTGAAGGAGAAATTACTACACCAGCGGAAACAGGTGTTCATTTTATTGAAGCAACTGGACCATGGCATAAAGTAACGTGGTTAGAAACTAGTATGATGCAATGTGTATATGAAGCTAAATTAAGATATGATTTAGAAACTAAAGAAATAAGCTATAGTAATTGGTTATATGGAGCATTATTACGTTGTGCTAAAAGTGTAGCATATACACGTTTAATTCAACAAAAGAAACCAACTTTTAAACCAGCTTTATTTACAGGTCGTAGAACAGGTGGTTTAGTATTTATATTGTTACAAAATATGTTTATTGCTGATCATTTTAAACAATTTGTGCCTCCTGCTTTAGGCGGTTCAATAGTCGTTTCAAATAGTATAGCTAAAGTAACCGATACAGAATGTTTAGGAACATCTTCTGTTGATTCATGGGTTTTATTAAGAAGAATGGGATTACCTTGCTTAAATCCTGCTGGAACTCATGCACATGAATTATCAATGGTTATATCAGCATTATATCCTCATGTTGATCAAAATAAATATAATTTACCAATTACACAAATAATTGGACACTATTTATATTACGAACTTGTTTGGAAGAAAACAGGTGGGCCATCACCAATGTTACCAGATACTCTTGGAACACGTGCTTTTATGAAAGCAGCAAATTTAATAAATATTAATACTGTAGTAAAGGATGCTGCTGGAAATAAAAGAATAGAGTTAAAGAAATTTATAGAGGTTGTTCAATTAGCAAGACAAGATTCAGGTAAATTACCACACTTTAAAGAAAATATGATAGAATTTGGATATTTTAATCCTGATGGGTCTTCTAAACTTGTTGGCGGAGTTCCAAATTCAATGATGGCTTCTGAAATTGATACATCTAGATCATTATTCGAAGCTTGTCGCGAGGGATATGCCTCTTTTGGAGCTGGTGGATTTTTCGGTGATAGTGAAAAAGTATGGAGTAATCCAAACGCAAAAAGTAATAGTATGGCAGTTAAAGCTGTTAGAGTTGTGTATGAAGATACTTCAGCAAAAAATTATGGCCCAATACCATATATGCGTAGAAATGGAAATGTAATTACCGGATATCCAATTAAAATTGGCGATCCAGATGAGCGTTTAGAAAGAGATCTAAAAGAGGGTAAATTATCATTAGATAAAAATTTAACTAATGCTGAACTTATTGAAATAAAAAGATATGCCGCAAATGTTCGTGCTAAAGCTGTAAATTTTGGATATGAAGCTCCAGTTGTCGCTCCAGCAGATGGAATACATTTTGATACATTATTTAATATTAACACTGGAATTGTTGAAGCAGGTCTTGCTAGTTTAAGGGGAGGTAATATGAATGGTGGTCTATTAAATTGGTTATTTAATTAATTTTAATATTTTAATTATAATTTATAATTAAAATAATTATTTTAAGCAAAAGCTACTCTTCCAACAACTGTGGTTCCATCATATCCAATTACATTAAAGCCTAATCCAGATAATAATCCTCTATCAGCTTCAACAAATGATGATCCTCTTAGAGCATTTGAATATGTTTGTAACATTTCTACAAATGTAGCTCCAACTCTTTCATCAAGTCCTTCTAAAGGCCTTGCTTCAAAACGACCCAAATATTCACCTACTGATGGAACTTGGTGAGGAGCAAATCTAGTTCCAAACATAAAGAAATTAAATTGAACAGCTACACCCGCAAAAGCAGCACTATACACTTTTCTTAACATTGCTAGACCTTGTAAGATAGTGTGAATTACACAAACATTACCAACATTTCCACATACATTTATATTAAGAACAGTTATTGGTGTCCCTTTTGCATTTTCAACGGCTAAGGCAGCAATTATATATTCAAATAATCCGGTTGTATATCTTTCTTCAACTGGTACTGCTGACATAACAATTTTACCATCACCACCACGTGTGTAGTGAGAGTGATAATTAAATGCAGAATTAGCATCATAACTACAATATTGTCCTTTTAATAATTGAACAATAGGAACTGGGGCAACATTACGTATATGAGCCTTTGCTGGTTCTTCTGTTCTATGACGAGTTGTTCCAGATACAGCTGAAATTAATGCTGTTCCGCCTCCTGCTAAATTTGTGTGAGTTAATTGTATTTTAGGTCCTAAAGATGCTGCTCTAATTTGTTCGATAATTGGAGTAAAACTTTTATCAGCAATATAATAAACTGAACTTACTTCATTACCAACAATTGGTAATCCACCGTATTCTGGTTTAACTAAACTATCCTTATGTTTAGTAGGAGCAATATAATCTCTTAATAATGTTTTATCTGCGGGGGTTTTAATTAAATATTCATCAGCATCACCAATATCTCCTCTTAAACATACAGAATTTCTATCTACGCAGTGAGATGTCCATGTATTTGGAGGAGTTTCAGGCTTACCTGAACTAATTATAGAGGAATGACCGTATGGGTGAAAATCTCTTGTCATTACAGTGTATCCAGGTTGTTTTAAAGAAATTAATGCTAAAATTTCTCCGATTTGACCTAAATCTAAATTAATATCAGATTCAACTGAACCAGTTAATGGTCCATACGCATTTGAGGTTTTAAAACTACCACCAAACATAAAACAATTTTGTACATCAATTACTAAATTAACATTCATCGTTCCAGAACCACCAAATTGATTCTTTAATTCTAAATACTTAGCTTTGTATTTTAAATACTTTTCATAGTAAGTAGACATTTTATATATATATAATAGAAGTAGAAATTTAAATCTTTTATTTAAAGTAAACTTATTAAATATTATTATGTATAAATTATCAATAGGAGCTTTATTTAAAAATGAATCACATTCTATTAAAGAATGGATCGAACATTATTTATCCAGAGGAGTTGAACATTTTTATTTAATCGATGATTCAAGCAACGATAATTATTTACAAGAAATTCAAGAATATATCAATAAAGGAATAATAAGTTTATTTATTGCTAAATGGGATCGTTATTTAGGCCGTCAAAAAGATATGTATAATTATTATATATTACCCAAATTAATTGAAACTGAATGGTTATTAATTGTTGATTTAGATGAATATATGTGGTCTCCTGATTCTATATTATTAACAAAAATATTAGATGAAGCTAAATATATCGGACAAATACAAGTAGAACATACTATATATGGCTCAAATGGACATATTACTCAACCAAAAAAAATAGTTGAAAGTTTTACTAAAAGAAGTGCCGTTCATCCAACTCAAATTCCAGGGAATCGTAAATATTTTGTTAATAGTTTATTTGGATTCTCTAGTTTGAATACACATCATGCTACATTTATAAGTAAAGAAGATGAAGAAAAACGTTTTCTATTATTAGATAAATCTTATTATATTTTAAATCACTATAATTCACAATCCAAAGAATTTTGGCTTAATGTAAAATGTACGCGTGGCGATAGTGATCAATATCGTATTAGATCAGAAGAAGATTTTAAAGAAGTAGATTTGAATGATGTAGAAGATACTAGTTTAGTAGAACAAAATAAATTAATTAAAAAATAAGTCTATTTCGCACTGGTGTGAGCGTTACCGTATTTGGTATATGACGTTACCATTTAGTATATCTATCAATAAAAAGTTCTTTCAATTTAGACATACCTTCTTTTGTATTCGGATTAATATATTCAAAATCTCTTGCTTTGTCATTCATCCGATCAACTGTTTCGTTATTAAAAGGAGCAGTCTCATAGGTAAGTAAATGATCTTTATACGGAGCCTCATATTTTATTCCATATCTATATTGATCAGATAAAGCACAATGATAATGAACATCTTTTATAAGATAATCTAAATTCTTATGTAATTTATAATTATTTCTTGCGATTCTTAATAATCTGTGTTCATTAAGGGATATAACGTGAACAAATTCCAGATCCTTTTTTTTTTTATTTTTTTCATTAATATATTCTTCGATATTGAATATATTTTCAATTAAATTATTAACGTTATCATTATAACTTTTTATTAACTTAACATAATCTTTTGGTTTCTTTTCAAGTTTTTCTAGTTTATCAATCTTTTCTCTTAATACATCAATTTGAGATTTATATGAATTAAGTTCTTTATTTGATTCATTAATATCCATATTTAAGCGAGCTATTTGGACTTCAAATCCAGTATATTCTTCAGAAAATATGTCGTGGGACCAATTACTTCGCTCATCACTTAATATAAGATTCACAACATGAGTATATGCCCCTGTTGGATTATAATTTAAAATAATATCATTATATTCAAAAGGTGTTTTATTCATCAACATAATTATGATTTATATATAATAATTTTAGAATTTGTATAAATCAATTTTTTATAAATATTTTTAAATTAACTTAAGAACATATGGATTATCAATCAATAATTCTTTCACATCTTCGTCATCTAATACTTGAATTAGTAATTCATTCATATTAGTTGCTTTTAAAAATGTAATTAATTTACGAAACTTTGGTGGATCTTCGATTAGTTCAGTTATTGCTGACTTTAATGTTTCAAAATTATATTCATTACTAAATTCTTCATTAATGTATTCTTCATTTAATACTGAGGGTGATACCTTTAATGCTTCTACTTTTGTTTCTGAATCAATTGGTAGTATATCAACAATTACTTCGGGTAATTTCTCTCCAGCAAGTGCTTGTTCAACTAATCTACGACAATCTTCATAACGAGCCTCTAAAATTTTCTGAGCATTAGGAAATCTTCTTTTGGCATGTTTTAATCCAATTGTAATTAAATCCATAATTGTTTCACCAGCCTTATTTACGTGATCTATTTTAGCGCCTCTATTAAGTAAATAATTAATACACATGTCACTTCCATAATAAGCAGCATCTGATAAACATGTATTCCCTGATTTTGTTGATGAAATAGTATTAATATAAATTGAATAGTCTGGACAGGAATCTAAAATATTAGCAAGAATTTCATGTTTATTACTCTGACATGAATTATAAATAATATAAATATTTAAACATTTACGCCAATTTATATCACTATTATTTTTATAATGTACAAAATTATTTACTTTTAGTTTTAGTTTTTTAATTTTATCATAAGTTGATTCAGATGATTTAAAGATCTCATCGATACTATCTCTGATTGGTTTAGGAACATAATTTTCATTTAATTCAATGTTACCTAATGTTTTCATTAATCTTTCTTTTCTTAATTCTACTTTTGGCGACTGTCTCTTATTACGAACAGTTTCCCATTCAATAGTTGAATCAAAAGTATTGCTCATTTTTATAATATACACTGAATTCATATAGAATATATCAAAAAATCAATTTTTTTAACTTTATTCATATACATTTTTTCAATTAGTTTATTAAATATTTAGTTTTATTTTTAGTTTAAAGCCTAGATATAATAAATATTATATAGTTATGATTAATATTACAGAAGCAGATACTTCTAAATTAGAAATAAATAAAACAACAAATCCAGGTATAAATATTACAGAAATAAAAGAAACAATTAATAATGAAAATGAAGATAAAAATAAAGAAGAAAATGTTAATGAAGACAAAAATGAAAAAGAAAATATTAATGAAAATGACGAGGATATTATTAAGGCTCAATTATCTGATAATTCTGAATCTGATTTAAGCTCAGAATTAGATGACAGTGATGATGATAGCGATGATGACAGTGATGATGACAGTGATGATGACAGTGATGATGACAGTGATGATGACAGTGATGATGACAGTGATGATGACAGTGATGATGACAGTGATGATGACAGTGATGATAACAGTGATGATGGAAATAAAGATTATAGTAGTAATGGAAACGAATTTGAAGGAGAAATTATAAGTAATCAATATATATTATTATATAAGATTGGATATGGATCATTTTCATCTGTTTGGTTAGCTTATGATATAAATGATGATAAATTTTATGCTTTAAAAATACAAATGCCAGAAGATTATGATGAAGGAATTAAAGAAGTAGAAATATATGAAAAAATATCAAAAATAGTTAAAAGTAATAAAGAAGTTAAGTCACTAATGACATTAAAAACATCATTTATTCTAGAAAAAGAAGAAAATCGTCATGTAATAATGGTAATGGAATTAATGGCTGGATCATTATATGATGTAATTAAAACAGATATGTATCATAATGGAATACCAGCTGAATCTGTAGAAAAAGTATATAAACAAGTAATGGATGGATTAAATATATTACATAATAATGATATAATTCACACTGATATAAAACCTGAAAATATTTTAGTATGTGGTATAAATAAAAAGTATCAAACAATCATTGATCAATTTAAAAAATTAAAATTAAAAGAAAAATTTGATTTAAATATTGCTGAAATTCGTAAGCAATACAACACAAAAAATAAAAGTCAAATGAAAAAATTTAGACAAGATAAATACATGATTTTATTAGAATTAAATAAATTTATTCATGGGATTATTGATTTTGAATCAATTTTAGATGATAGAACAAGTAATCATTTTACAGAAGATCAAATTAATAATATTAATGTAAAGATTGCTGATTTTGGATCAATCTTATATGGTAAGGAAATGAAAAAAGATAAATGGTATCCAGAAGTAACAACCAGATATTATAGAGATCCTCGTGTAATTTTAGGAATGAAATATGATTATAAAATTGATATACATTCAGTCTTATGTACATTACATGAAATTAAGACGGGTCGTATATTATATAATCCAGATCTATTAAAAGAAGAAGATGATGATGAAGAAAATGATTTATCAGTTGATTATTATCATGTTTTACTTTTATACAAAGATGGATTAATAAGTGATGATTGGATTAAATATTGTCCCAAACCTGAATTAAAACTAGAAATTATTCATTTATTAAAATCAAAAAATAAAAAAAATAAAAAATAGTAAAAATAATAGCATTATATATACCGTTATATACGATAATTATAAATAATCAAGAAATAAAAATTTATTTCTTGGTTTTTTGTGGGGAGGGGGTATCCATTTATGAGATGGATTTTTTTTGTGTTTTTTTCCATTTATGAGATGGTTTTTTTTGTGTGTTTTTTTCCATTTGTGAGATGGATTTTTCGTGTATGTGTGTGTGTGTGTGTCCTTATAACAGTCAAATACTACAGTAACTTCTAAAAGAAGCCACTTTCAGTACTAACTGTAATTTTGTAAATGACTCTAGAGTCTTACAATTTATTGTGTGTATTAAACACACAAATATTTAGATTACTTTGGTTTTAAATTCCTGACATCAACTGATTTAACATGAATCTTAGATTCAATAAAATCACTATCAATCTTGGTTTTACTAATACCAAACGATGCTGAACCATTCTTTACACTTTCTTTACTACAATAATTATTAAAGTTATCAAAAAAAGCACATGGATCCACACTGAAGCTTTTGCCCATTTTACTTTTAGAGTGATACGTATGATTTGTATCTCCCAATACCATGCGTCATTTATATATACCAATTAGTCATCTAATAATATAATTTTTTCAATTTTTTTAATAAATGATATGATTACCGCCAAATTCGGTATATAACGGTACTATAGTATTGGCTGTATTTAGTTTTGGTATAAAAAAATAAATAATTTTTGCTTTGTTAAAATCAATAAAAAAATATATACTATAATATATAATATATAGTTATGGGAGAAAGAATAAGTGTATTTTGTGATGGATCCTCTTTAAATAACAATTCTAAAAAAGGAGATAAAGCCGGAGGAATTGGAGTTTTCTTTGGAGAGAATGATGCTCGTAATATCTCTGAAGCTATTACAAGTGGTAAAATAACTAATCAAGTAGCCGAATTACTTGCCGCAATAAAAGCTTTATACATTTTAAAAAATGATAATTACAAAGGTTTCGTATATATTTATACTGATAGTATGTATGTAATTAATTGTATGGTGTCATATTGTAGAAAATGGGAAAAACAAGGATGGAAGAAAGAAGATAAATCTGAAATTGAAAATTTAGAATTAATTCAAGAATTATATAAAATGACTCGTGAAATGAAGGTCATATATAAACATTGTAAGGCGCATCAAGAACAACCTGCTAAGAAAGATTCGGATGAATATAAAATATGGTATGGAAATAATATGGCTGACATGTTGGCTACTGCTGCTTCTAAAGGGGCGATGCCCAAGAAGACAAAATAAAAGTTTATTTTATAATAAATTATATAATAATAGAATTTT